>Ga0247610_10002422_pt1 | contig 21495 bp, 10 predicted proteins | sample 174DNAGHGhighgp2_FD_193483 | JGI IMG/M metagenome (GOLD analysis project Ga0247610, IMG submission 193483) | Sheep rumen microbial communities from Palmerston North, Manawatu-Wanganui, New Zealand - 1742 DNA GHGhigh gp2 | ecosystem: Host-associated > Mammals > Digestive system > Stomach > Rumen...
GTCTATGGCTTCGAGGACAAGTGGCCCGATGCTGGCGACTACGACATGAACGACCTCATGATTAACTGTAAGCATGAGCTGGAATTCTATCAGCTCCCCGACGGCACTAAAAAACTGAACAAGGAGCGTTTCTACCTCACCACCTATCACAACTACATCACACTGAAAAATGGCCTGGCCGTCGACCTACAGGGTTCCGACATCGCCACCATTTATATAAACAAGCTCCTGCCTGGGCAGACCAAGTATGCCTCAGAAACCTACAAGATGTATAATAAGATGTACTACTATCTGCCGGAAATCAGTTGGAATAATTCTGAGTCGAGAATGTGGTATCTCACCGACGACATCACGAAAGGCGAGGACAAGACAACGGGCGAAGGCGTGACATGGGTGTTCGAGGTGACTTATTCCAAGGGCTTGACGAAGAGCGGATCCACCATCAGGCCCTTCCTCTGGCGTGCCGGAGATAACGGACAGGTGGAGGTGCATCTGCCCTGGGTAGATCCGACCAAGAAGGCCGATACAAGCCTGTTTGGGACAGGAGCCGACAAATCTGATCCTACCGTCAAGAAGTCAAACGGCCAGAAGATGTACTATGTCGGTAGTGATAAATTCCCCTTCGCTTTCTATCTCGATGGCGTGTCGATTGCCGAATTCCAGAACACCATCCTGAAACGCGAGAACGAGAGTAAGCGTATCGACAAGTTCTTCCCCGACTTCCTGGAGTGGTCTGTCAGCGAAGGCATGAAGAACTCCGACTGGTACCTGCACCACCTTGATTCGGAGCTTATAGAAACTATAGAATAACTCTATCCGACCGTCTGCAAAGGGGATGTGCCAAAGTTGGCGCATCCCCTTAACAATCAAAAAAAAAGCACACCGTCATGCCGTCAGGAATAAAGAAAACCTTTCTCTTTGCATTATCAGCCTTCATCTGCACCGCCAGCATGGTGACAGCGCAAACCAATAGCACTGATCCCAAGCTCTCAGGAACAGTGATAGGCACACTGAAGTCGGTGGACTACGGCACCAACACGGCATCGACGACGGTCAACACCCGTGAATGCGCCTTTGACGATAATGTCAACACCTATTTCGCCGCCTACGACCGCAGCTTCGCCTGGGTGGGGCTCGACTTAGGACATCCTCACGTCATCACACGCATAGGCTGGTCGCCGGCACGTCGCAACCGTGGGGCAGAAAGGCTGCTTTTGGGGGTCTTTGAGGGTGCAAACACGCCGGACTTCATGGATGCCTTGCCGCTGCACATCATTACCGAGCCGGGCACTTACGGCATATTGGACTATGCCGACGTGACATGCTCGAAAGGGTTCCGCTACGTGCGCTATGTGGGACCTTCCGACGAACGCTGCAACATCGCCGAGATAGAGTTCTATGGCCATCAGGGAGAGGGCGATTCCACCAACCTCTGCCGGCTGACGAACCTGCCGACGGTAAGCATCCATACCGAAAACAATGTGGAACCCTACGATAAAGAGCATGACATCAACGCACTGATAACCATCATCAGCGAACAGAAGATTCGTACAGACTCAGGGACGGTGCGACTGCGCGGCAACGGCTCCATCACCTTTCCCAAGAAGCCCTACCGCATCAAATACGACAAGAAGCACAGGGTGCTCGACGCTCCGGCCAAAGCCAAGAAATGGACGCTCATCAACAACTACAGCGACAAGACCCTGCTGCGTAACCTGCTGGCTTTTGAACTCAGCCGCTGTCTGGAAATGCCATACACGCCTTTTGGCCAGTCTGTAGACGTGCTGCTGAACGGCGAGTACAAGGGAAACTTCCAGCTGTGCGACCATATCGACGTCAAGAAAAACCGCGTGGACCTTGTTGACACGCTGGCTGTGGAAAACGGTGACACGCAGAGTACAGCCTTCCTCATCGAAGCCGATGCTCGCGCAGAGACGGAAGCATGCTGGTTTACATCGACCAAAGGCACCAAGATGACCGTTCACTATCCTGATGACGACGAGATAACGCCAGAGCAAAAAACTTACATCGAGAATTGCTATAACGCACTGGAGGAAGACTGGACCAAAACATTAGACCTGAGCACCTTCCTCCGTCACTTCCTGGTGGGTGAACTCTCTGGTAACACCGACACCTACTGGAGTGTGTATATGTATAAGCATCGCGAGAACGACACCATCTTCGTAGGGCCGGTATGGGACTTCGACCTTGCCTTTGACAACGACAAGCGCACCTACCCCGTCAACGGAAAGAAAGACTATGTGTACCGCAGCGGCGGCAGCACCACAGGCTATATGCGTACCTTTGCCGACAACATCGTGGTACGCGATGAAGGGGCAAAGACCCGGTTGCGGGATATATGGGGACAGGCCCGTGAAGACCGCCTCAACGAGCAGCACCTCCTTGACTTCATCAATCAGCATGCCGAGAACCTGCAAGAGTCGCAGAAGCTGAACTTCATGCGCTGGCCGGTGATGAACGAGTTGGTGCAGCAGAACCCCGTCCTTTGGGGCAGCTATGATGCCGAGGTGGAGAACGTACGCCGTTTTGTCAGCGAACGCCTGTTATGGATGGATAATAAGATAGGCTATACCTACCAGCCCAACGGCATTAACGACCTTTCGCGTGACCTCAACCTTCCCCAGCAGGTCTACAACCTATCAGGCCAGCCATGCTCGGCAGATATGGAGCATCTGCCCAAGGGAATCTATATCCAGCGGCAGGGACGCCAGTCACGGAAGATTCAGGTGCGCTAACACAAGCGACATAATAGGTGACACCATAATTCAACAAACTACTTATAAAACTACTTATGAAACAAACAATTATTGTAATTCTGACTTTCCTGGCCGTCAGTGTTGGTACCAATGCCGCCGAGGTGGTGTGGTATGATGGCAGTCAGGCTGTCAGTTATCAGGTACAGGGCAAGGTGGCGCCGGTGGTGGACATTGCCCTGCAGATGTTCCGTAGCGACATGCAGCAGGTGACGGGGCGTGAGGCTGTGAGCAGCAAGAATGCCACCATCCAGATTTATGAACTGGACAAGAACGGCGGGGCTGCGTCGAAACTGCGCAAGCAGGGCGTGCCCGTGGATGATGTCAAGGGCAAGCATGATGCCTTCTATATCGGCACCAGCGGGGGAAAGATTCTCGTTGTCGGCAGCAATGGCCGCGGCTGTGCCTACGGTCTGCTGGAACTGAGCCGCATGGCAGGCGTGTCGCCCTGGGTATGGTGGGGCGACGTGGTGCCTGAGAAGCGTGACCGTCTGGTCATGGACGCAGCGTTCACAACGCTGCAGGCACCCAGCGTCGAATACCGTGGCATCTTTATCAACGATGAGGACTGGAGCCTGCGTAACTGGGCGTGGAAGCACTATGAGAAGACCGACCAGTTTGGTGCTATGGGGCCCAAGACCTATAAGGCCATCTTCCAGCTGCTGCTCCGTCTGAGGGCCAACGCCATCTGGCCAGGTATGCACACCGGCACGCCGGGATTCTTTACCATCAAGGGTAACAAGGAGATGGCCGACTCCTGCGGCATCCTCATCGGCACGTCGCATTGTGAGCCGCTGCTCAGAAACAACGTGGCCGAGTGGGACCACGCCGTGCGCGGTGCTTATAACTACATCACCAACCGCGAGCAGGTGCAGCAGTACTGGATAGAGCGCCTGAAGGAAGTGAAGGGCTCTGAGGAGTTTTTTACCATTGGTATGCGTGGCATCCATGACGGTTCGATGGAGGGTGTGAAGACCAAGAAAGAGAAACTGGACGGCTTGCAGATGGTGATTGACGACCAGCGTGAGCTTATCAGGAAATACTATGACAAGGACGTGGAGCGCGTGCCTCAGGTGTTTATTCCCTATAAAGAGGTACTGGAGATTCTGGAAAACGGTCTCAAGGTGCCCGACGACGTGACACTGATGTGGTGCGACGACAACTATGGCTACATGACCCGCCTGAGCGATGCCGAACAGCAGCAGCGACAGGGTGGGGGAGGTGTCTACTACCACTTGTCGTACTGGGGACGTCCGCACGACTACATATGGCTGACGACGACACAGCCGGGCCTGGTCTACTCCGAGATGAAAGCTGCCTACGACCATAACTGCCGTAAGTTGTGGATAGTCAACGTCCACGACCCGAAGGTGGCGGCCTACGACCTGGAGTTCTTCCTCGATATGGCGTGGGATATCAAAAGCCTCACCCCCAGTCCCTCTCCGAAGGAGAGGGGAGTGATTACCATTGAGCAGCATCTGCAGCGCTGGCTCTGCACGCAGTTCGGCCAGGAGGTGGGCAAGGCGGTATTCCCTGCCATGAAGGAGCTGTATCGTCTCTGCGGCATCCGCAAGCCAGAGTTCATGGGCTGGACGCAGGTGGAACTCAGTGATAGAAAAGCCTATCCCCGTGGCCGTTCGCACGTCATCGATACGGAGTTCTCGGAGTCGGAGTTCGGCAACGAGATGGACCGTTACCTGCAAGACTATGCCAAGGCTTGCAACGTTGCAGACCAGTATGCCAGCAAGGTGCGTCCCGAGCTGCGCGATGCCTACTTTGCCGCCGTACAGTATCCGTTGAAGGGTGCCAAGGCCATGGCCGAGAAGATGCTCTTTGCCCAGAAAGCCCGCTCAAAGTATCAGGGACAGACCGACAAGGCTTTGGAAGGCCGCGAGGACTATATGAAGGCCACGGCAGCAACGAGCATCCGTGCCTACCGTGAGATTCAAGCGCTCACCAGACAGTATAATGCGCTGGGCAGCGGCAAGTGGAAGGGTATCATGAACATGATGCCGCGCGAACTGCCGGTGTTCAACCCGCCGACGCTGCCTTACCTGCCCGAAGACCTCAGTCTCAACGCCCCGGCGCTGAGTAGCAGCAGTCCTAAAGGCAACGACTTCGTAGCCCGCAATGCCTGCGATTTCACTCGCTTCACCCCTCCTTCGGAGGGGCAGGGGGAGGCTGCCGTTATCCAGATGCTCGGCCACTCTATGAATGCCGTCAGTATCCCTAAGGGCTGTGAACTTGTCTATGAGTTTGAGACCGCCAAGGAGGGCGATGCTACGCTCTATACCGCTATGATTCCCACGCAGCCCAATGACAAGGGCGACCTGCGCTATCAAGTTTCCCTTGACAACCAGGAGCCTGTGGTCATCTCGCTGAAAGAGAAATACCGTTCAGACTTCTGGAAGTTGAGCGTGCTCCGTGGGCAGGCCCTGAAGACTACCCCCGTGAAGGTGTCGAAGGGCAAGCACACCCTGAGGATTAAGGCCCTCGACGACCATATCATAGCCGACCAGTGGATGCTGGATTTCAAGCAGGGCCGTAAGTTCTATGTGATACCCGTGAATTAATTGATAATTGACAATTGACAATTGAAAATTATGAATTATGAAACATCTTCTGAACAGTTTATTCTTTATTCTTTTTTCATTATTCTTTAGCAGCGTAGCTGCGCAGAAGAGTGAGGTTGTTTACCTCTCCGGTCACGGACCTGAGGATGCCGTGAAGTGGGAGTTCCGCTGCTCCGAGGGGATGTGCTCCGGCAAGTGGGGCAAGATTGATGTGCCCTCTTGCTGGGAGCAACAAGGCTATGGCGGACTGACCTACGGTCGCTACTATATCTACGACCGCGAAGGCGAGAAGAAATGGGCCGACCGCCACGACAACCGGCTTACCAAGGAGTATGGCGAGTACCGCTACCGTTTTGCGGTGCCCCGCCAGTGGGAAGGCCGTCAGGTGAGCATCGTCTTCGAGGGTGCCATGACCGATACCGAGGTGAAAGTCAACGGTCAGCAGGCAGGTGCCGTACACCAGGGCGGCTTTTACAGGTTCAGTTACGACATTACCGACAAGCTGCTTTATGGCAAGAAGAACCTGCTGGAAGTGAAGGTCAGCAAGCACTCCGCCGACAAGTCGGTGAACGCTGCTGAGCGCCGTGCCGACTGGTGGCTCTTTGGCGGCATCTACCGTCCCGTCTACCTGGTGGCCAAGCCACAGACGCAGATAGAGCATGTGGCTATCGATGCCCGTGCCGACGGCAGGCTGCGTGCCAATCTGCGCTGTAAGAACCTCAAGGGTGGCGAGCAGCTGGAGATGACTATCCAGCGCAAGGGCGACAACCTGGCATCGGGCCGACAGCTGGTGGCGCTGAAAGCCGTTGACAGCCAGACGGTAGAGACACGTTTTCAGAACGTCAAGCCCTGGGACACGGAGCACCCTAACCTCTACGAGATAACATTCCGTCTGCTGTCTAACGGCGATAACATCTATGAGACGACAGAGACCATCGGTTTCCGCACGCTGGAGTTCCGTCCCCACGACGGTATCTACCTCAACGACGTCAAGTTGCTGGTGAAGGGTACCAACCGCCATTGTTTCGACCCCGAGACGGGCCGTTCGGTGAGTCATGAGCGCAACCTGCAGGATATCCGTCTCATCAGGCAGATGAACATGAACGCCGTACGCTCACACTATCCCCCCGATGTGGACTTCCTCAACCTATGCGACTCCTTAGGCGTGCTCTATCTGAACGAGCTGGCAGGCTGGCAGAACAGTTACAGCGATGCCGTGGGCCATAAGCTGGTGCGCGAGATGGTGGAGCGCGACGTGAACCACCCCTGCCTCTTCCTCTGGAGCAACGGCAATGAGGGCGGTTTCAATACCCACCTCGACGGCGACTTCGCCCTCTACGACCCGCAGCAGCGCCACGTGGTACATGCCTGGGCCGACTTCGACGGGCTGGACTGCCGCCACTATCCCACCATGGCCGACCAGGCCTACCGCCTGGAACATGGGCAGACGGTGTTTATGATGACCGAGTTCCTGCACAGCCTCTACGACCGTGGCCAGGGTGCCGGTCTGGAGGGTATGTGGGCAAAGTTCCGCCGTTCGCGCCTCTTTGCCGGTGGCTTTATCTGGGCCTACGTCGACGAGACCGTCCACCGCCGCGATACCGACAAGATGGACACCTATGGCCCTAATGCCCCCGACGGCATTGTCAGTGCCGAGCGCCAGCCCTTAGGCAGTTTCTATACCGTCCGTCAGGTGTGGTCGCCCATACAAGTCAAGGATTTCGAGGCCAGTCCCCGTTCGTTCCGTGGCTCGTTTGCTGTTGAGAACGGCTATCTGTTCAGCCGGCTGAGTGAGGTGACGATGAAGTGGAAGAGCCTCACCCCCAGCCCCTCTCCGAAAGAGAGGGGAGTGAATAGTTCTGCGGAGATTGTTGCTGAGGGAACAGTGACATTGCCTGACATTGCCCCCGGCGAAACAGGACATGCACACTTTGAACTGCCGAAGGACTATCATAAGGGCGATATCCTGAAGTTGGAGGCCTATAACCAGCAGGGCGACACCGTCTGCACCTGGACCTTCCCCATCAAGCGGCCCGTGGAATATTTCGCCGCCACCGTTCCCGACGCGTCAGCGTCGGGCACCATCACCGAGCAAGACACCCTCATCACCCTCTCTGCCGGTGGCGTGACGGCCAGGCTGAGCAAGAACACCGGTCTGCTTGCCTCGTTGCAGAAGGGCGACACCATAGTGCCGCTGACCAACGGACCGCTGCCCGTGGGCATCAAGGCACAGTTGCGTGAGATGAAGATAGATAAGGAACACGCGCGTGTGGTGGCCAAATACGACGGCGGCATCGACAGCATCATCTGGCGCATGACGCCCGACGGACTGCTGGGCATGGAGGTGCTGATGCTTAACTGGCGCACCGATAACAAAATGAAAGACAACTACCTGCCTGAGAAGTGCTACAACCTCGGACTGACGTTCAGTTATCCTGAGGAGGTCGTCAGCGGCATGCGCTGGATGGGCCGCGGCCCTTACCGCGTGTGGAAGAACCGCCTGCCGGGGCCTCAGTATGGTGTCTGGCAGAAGGACTACAACAATACCGTCACCGGCGAATACTACTATCCCCAAATCTATCCTGAGTTCAAGGGCTATCATGCCAACCTCTATTGGGTGACGTTAGAGCGAGAAACGAGGAAGGAGGAAGGAGGAACGGGGAACGAGGGTGGCCTTACCGTCTACACCGAGACCGACGGCCTCTACCTGCGGGTGTTTACCGCCGAGGAGCAGCGCGACCGCGAGGGGCGCGGCAAGAGTGTGCCTGAGTGGCCTGAGGGCGACCTGTCGTTCCTGCTGGCCATACCCGCCGTCAACTCTCAGGGTGCCGATGGCGAACCCTATACCATCAAGATCCGAAAGGACGATGCTGGCTATCGTATTAAACTATGGATTCAACTTTGACTATGAAACATTTTTCTTTTATCCTAACCGTCGTTTTGAGTGTGCTGACAGGCAAGACAGCAGCAGAGACTCAGAGATCCTACAACCTGGTGTTCATCGGCAATAGCATCACCTATGGTGCCCTGCATGAGCAGCGTGAGCTGACGGCGCCGCCCGTCCAGTGTGCCCGCTGGCTGTCACAGCAGGAAGGCATCGACACCGTCTACTTCAAGAACTGCGGGCGAAGCGGAAAGACCTCCTACCACTTCCTCCCTAACGCCGCCGACGTGATACCGGCAGGCGACAAGACCTATTTCGCCGATGTGGTCAAGAGTACTCGCGAGCTGGTAAAGACCCATCCGGGACTGCCCTTGGTGTTCAGCTTCAAGCTGGGCACCAACGATGCCGTGGAACGCAAGCATAATGCCCATACTGAGCCGGCCGATTATGCCAGGAACCTGACGGTCATCATCGACTCCCTGCTCCGCCTGTGGCCCGATGCCCATGTCGTGCTCAACCGTCCTATCTATAACACCTCTGACTATGTCACTAAGAACGGCTCCGTGGCCTCCAAGAAGAGCCTGAAGCTGCTGGCTGCCTATTACCAGCAGTTCCAGACCGTCGTTGCCAACAGCAAGGCTGGTCATGTGCATATTGGCGATGCCGATGCCTACGACTATTTCCTGAAGCATTACCTGACGGATATTGTTGAGGAGAAGGATGCCCACGGCAAGTCCTACTGGCTGCACCCCAATGAGAAGGGTGGCCAGATGTTGGGCAAGTACTGGGGTAAGGCCCTGCTGCCTGTGCTGAAGGCCATGCCCGCCATTGACCCGCTGAAGGGAAAGAAGATAGGCTTCATCGGCGACAGTTATGTGCGCAACCACCGTGAGCCGGTAGAAAACACGTGGCACTACAAGTTTGCCCGCAAGCACGGCATGGAGTATTATAACTATGGCAGAAACGGCAACTGCATCGCCCTCGACCTGAAGCAGTGGGGGACGGCCATGTACAAGCGCTATACTGAGATGCGCGACGACCTTGACTATGTGGTGGTGGTGGCTGGTCATAACGATGCCTCTGGTAACAGGATCGACAGCATCGGTCTCGACACGTTCAAGGAGCGTCTGGCCATCTTGTGTGAGGGCCTTATCGAGAAATATCCCAAGGCCCAGCTGTTCTTCTTTACCCCCTGGACCTGCCAGAACTTCATTGGCAGCAAGCGCCAGGTGGTGGTCGACGCCATGCTTGAGGTGTGCGGCAGTTATGGCATACCGGTGTTCGATGCAGCCCGCAACAGTAATATCTTCGTGCGCAGCGAACAGTTTCGCAAAATCTACTTTCAGGGCGGCAAAGGTACGGACACGGCCCACCTTAACGCCCGTGGCCACGACCGGTTCCTGCCCATAGCCGAGCACTTTATCCTGCAGTATGTGAGATGATGGTGGCCGACGGTGAACGATAATACTGAATTACGTACAAACGTCCTGCTTGTAGGCGGGACGTTTTCCGTACTTTTGCGGCAGGAAAACAACTAAAAACATCTTTAAGTATGAAAACAACGCTACTGACTTTAGCTTTCGCTTTGTCGACCATGCTGCCCATGGCAGCTCAAACAGCCAATATGCAGGACCGTGGGCTCTGGGGCTCTATTGCCGTGGCTCCCGCTTCGGGAGCCATCAATCTCGGCGACTACCAGAGCGCCAACAACAAGGTGCTGCTCACCTGGCGCATGTTGCCCGGTGACACCGAGGACACCGCGTTCGATATCTGGCGCAAGATGGGCGACAACGGAACGTGGTCGTGTGTGAACGATATTCTCAAGACTGGGAAAAAAGCTATTCGGGGCACCAACTATCAGCATAATCCGCTAACAACCATTACCGGCGACATACACTACCGTCTGACCTACGCCGGACAGAAGGACTGCGACACCTATATTGGCGAATACACCATGAAGGCAGAGCAGGCCAAGGCCAAGGTGCCCTATATCTCTATCCCCCTGAAGACTACCGAGGATGTCAGCACCATCTCTACCTTCAAGTATCAGGCCAACGATATGTCGGTGGGCGACCTCGACGGCGACGGGCAGTTTGAGATTGTGGTGAAGCGCCTGCTGACCTACTACGATGCCGAGGGTAACGTGACAGGCACCAGCGAGGGTGCTGGCGACAGCGACCCGAGGGCTCAGCATATCGCCATCTTCGATGCCTATAAGTTGGACGGCACGTTCATGTGGCGTGTCATGTCGGGGCCTAACATCATTGCTGGCAACTCCATCAACTTTGCCGTGGCCGATCTCGATGGCGACGGCTGCGCTGAGGTGGTGACGAAGACCGGCGAGGGTACCGTCTTTGGCGACGGTTACACCATTCCCGATACCGACGGCGACGGCAAGACCGACTACCGCAGCGTGTGGCCCGCCGGTCACTATACCGGCGACGGTCCCAAGGGCTACGGTGGTCCTGAGTTCTTCTCTGTCATTGACGGTAAGACCGGCAAGGAGCTGGCCCGTGCCAACTTCATCGCCCGTGGTCCTGAGGGGCAGACACCCGCAGAGTGGGCCAAGAACTGGGAGGCTAACGACTGGAAATGGGATCCGCGTACCAAGAAGTACACGTGGAAACTGGCTAACTCCTTACGCTTAGGCGTGGCAGAGTTCACGGGTAGGGGCAAGCAGATATTCTTGGGCCGTGGCGTGTACGGCCGGACGGTCGTCGAGGGCTGGCAGTATGATGCCACGCCCGACGGTGAGTTTGCCGGTAAGTTGACCCGTCTCTGGAAGATTGACACCGACGATGCCGGCGGGCAGGACAAGAATAAGGACGGAAAACCCTATAGTGCCTATGCCAGTCAGGGCAATCACGCCTTTAACGTGGCCGACCTCGACGGCGACGGTCTCGATGAGGTGATGTACGGCTCGTGTGCCTGGGATAACGATGGTACCGGCCTGTGGTCTACGGGCCTGGGACATGGCGATGCCAACCATGTGGGTGTGTTCCAGAAAGACTATTCCGGCCTGCAGGTGTACCACTGCTTAGAGACAGGTGTTACCGAGGTGGCGCTCCATGATGCCAAGACGGGCAGCACCATCTGGGACATCCGCTCTGCTACTGCCAGCGACCAGGGCCGCTGCATGGTGGCCGAGGTTGACCCCGCCTCGCCGGGCTGTGAGTTCTGGAAATACGGCAACGAACTGTTCACACAGAATGGCAAGGAACTGAAGGATAATGATGGTAACCGTAAAAAGGAAAGTTCGGCCAATGCCGGCATCTGGTTCGATGGCTATCTGAACCGCCAGATGATCAACGAGGGTATCATCCAGAGTTTCTCTCATGGCCGCACCTTCACCATCTACCGTTACGATATTTCGTTTAACAACAGCACCAAGTCCAATCCCGGCTGGTATGGCGATATGCTTGGCGACTGGCGCGAGGAGTTCATCGTGCCCAGCTCCGACAAGTTGACCGACATTAAGGTGTTCTCTACCTGGTATCCCACTGAGCACCGCATACCCTGGCTGATGACCGACCATACATATTATATGCAGTGCATCCATGAGCAGGTGGGCTACAACCAGCCGACCAACGTGGGCTACTACCTGGGTAGCGACCGCAAGAGCGATGCCGAAATATGGGAGGCTGCCGCCAAGGCTGAGGCCGACCGTCTGGCTGCCCGCGAACAGACGCTGACCACAGTCCAGTCTGTCAAGGCTGTTCGCGCTGGCGGTGATGCCTGGTATAATCTCATGGGCCAGAAGGTTGACAGCCCTGCCCGTGGCGGTGTCTACATCCATGGAGGCCGTAAAGTAATGGTGAAATAAAAAAGCAGTTTTATGAAGAGAGTCCTAAGTCTTGTCGGGAGCCTGCTGCTCCTGTCTGTGATGGCTGTCGCCCAGCAGAAAGCCCCGGTGTTTCTGTATGCCGGACAGTCAAATGCCGATGGGCGCGAGTACACCAACAACCTGCCGGCCTATATGACCAACAACGGCAGTCTGCCCTCGTCGCCCTATACCCACTTGAAGTGGGCTAGCATCTGTGGCGCACCGTCTACGAAAACCTTTGGTGTGCGCACCTTCAATGCCAGTGAACGTTTCGCTTTCTGCGATGTCACCAATTACTGGATTGACCAGGCTGCCACCGGCCCGTTCTACGCCATCAAGTGTGCCTATGGCGGAACGGCCATTGCGCCTGATGCGACTGATGCAAAACTGCCCGTCTGGTATGCCGATGCTGAGTGGATGAAGACCCACTATGCCTATAAGGGTGACGACATTACGCAGGCCGCCTACGCCAACTATAACTCGCTGACGAAGAATCTGACCGAAGGCTTCGCCTCGCTGGTCGACGGCACGCTGGCCGCCATCGACGGTGGCTACGATGTCAAAGCCATTCTATGGCATCAGGGCGAGAGCGACCGTAACGCCGCCAGCAGTTACTACCAGAACTTCAAGACCATGATCGCCTTCATGCGGCAGGCTGTCTACGAGAAGACGGGCGATGAAGCCGACTTGTCGCTGCCTTTCATCTTCGGTACTGTCAGCCATCGCAGCAGGCAGTATAATGCCGGTGTCGAGAAGGCACAGTTGCAGGTGGCCAATGAAGACGAGAACGTACACTTCATCGATCTGAGCGATGCCGGTCTGCGTAGCGATAATCTCCACTTCGACGGACCCTGGACGGAGTATCTGGGCAAGCAGATGTACAACAAACTGGTTTCACTGGGCTTGGTTGAGGGTCCTGTTGTGGAAGCTGCTAAGCCCTCGACCGACGGCAGTACCGACATCGAGGTACAGGCAGAGCGCGAGTGGGATTTCACGAAGGCCTGGAGCCAGGAGTCGCTGAGCCAGATAGAGGCTGACGCCAAATGGGCATCCCTCAGCAAGTGGGGCTATCGCTATGGCGGCTCATGGTCGGAACCCACCGAGCTGCAGATCTCTACGGGCTATAAGTTCCCTGAGACGGAAGGCCTCTTCTTCACGGCCAATGCCAACCGTGCCACCATCGACCCGGGCAAGAATATCGGACTTTATGCCGGCGGCATCTACCTCATCGTCCCGAAGGTGAAGCCCGGGCAGTATGTCATGATTGATGCGGTCACCGCCAACCAGTCGTCCCAGCGTGGCATCACCTGCGACACTATGTACGAGCAGTATCTCGACCTGATACAGGGCGGCACAGCCTCCTACAGTCGCCAGAAGAACGTGTGGTGGTATCGCGACACGTTTACAGAGCCTCAGGATATGCATTTCTGCATCATTGGCGGTGGCATCTATATCTATAAGGTGACGGTCAGCGATGCGCCTCCCACTACCACGGGTGTCGTCAGTCCAAAGACGCAGAAGAAGGGGGACACCAGTTTTTTTACCTTAGGGGGCACTCCTTTGAAGTGCCCCACACTGCCGGGTATCTATCTCTGCGGTGGTAGAAAGATTGTTGTCAGGTAACGCCTCGTACATATTTGCTGGGCACCACACCGTATTTCGCCTTGAAGCACTTGTTAAAGTAACTGGGGTCCTGGAAGCCCACTTTATAACTCACCTCAGCAACAGTCAGTTCGCCGTCGGCCAGAAGGTCGGCGGCTTTTTGCAGACGAGCTTCCTGCAGGTATTTGTTGGGCGACATACCCGTCATCTCCTTCACCTTGCCGTAGAACTTCGTGCGGCCTATGTTCATCATCTGTGCTAGCAGGTCTACGCTGAAGGTGCTCTCGCCTATATGCTGGGCTGTTAGTATGGCCAGTTTGTCGAGGAACAGTTTGTCGGCCCGGCTTTCAATGATGGGACTCACGTTGTTTGCCGTCTCGGCGGTGGCAGCATCAGCTACTTTCTTGGTGCTGCTCCACTTGATGAGTTGCATGGCACGCGCAATGAGCAGACGGAAATTGCAGGGCTTCACCATGTAGTCGTCGGCTCCGGCGCGATAGGCGCGTATCTGGTGCGCCTCGTCGTCCAGGGCTGTCAGCATGATGACAGGAATGGCGGCGGTGTCAGCTTTGCTTTTCATCTGTGTAACAATGGCATAGCCGTCGGTGTCGGGCAGCATCACATCGCATATCAGCAGGTCGGGGGTGGTGGTCTCAAGGGCTTTGAGGAATGCCTGGCCTGTACCGTAGGTGGCTGTCTGGAAATACTCGCCCACCACGGTGCTTATCTGTTCCATCATGTCAGGGTTGTCTTCTACAATGGCCACCGTCTGCTCGTTGAAGGCTTCGCCCCGCATCTCGCGGATAAGAGCCTCGCCCATGCTGTCTGGCTGTTCCGGCTCCTGGCCTGCCAGACCTTGGGGCGTCCTGTAGTCCTCTACGCTATAAGGCGCGTCGGTGGCTGGCAGTCTGAGTGTGAAGCGTGAGCCATGGTCTGCCGGCTCATACTCCAGCTGTCCCTTGTGGGCCGCTGCCATCTGGCGGGCTGTGTAGAGTCCTATGCCCATGCCGCCTTGACTGGCATAGCCGTTCATGAAGGGCTTGAAGAGCCGTGCCTGCTGTTCGGCGCTGATGCCGGGACCGTTGTCTTCTACCGTCAGCAGCAGCTCTGCCGCTTCTATGTGCAGCCCCACTCTGATGCTGCCGTGTTCCGGCGTGTATTTGACAGCGTTCGACAGCAGGTTGTAGACGATGGTCTCTACCATCTGCTTGTCAAACGGCAGCAGGTGTTTCTTTTCCGAGGGGGTGAAGGTGATGGCTATGTCTTTCTGCTGGGTCATGGTCCAGAAGTCCTGCACCATGTTGCGCACAAAGCCCACAATGTCGGCTTGCTCCACTTGTAGGCGCAGGTTGCCGGTAGTTGCTTTCCTGAATTCCATGAACAGGTTGACCAGCCTTAGCAGTCGGCCGGTACCCCGCTGTGCTGTCTGCAGGGCGGCGCGGTCGTTGCTATTGGTGCTCAGTTTGTCGATGGCTCCCTTGATGATGGCCAGCGGCGTGCGGAACTCGTGGGTGATGTTGGTGAAGAGTTGGGAGCGGAATTCGCTCAGTTGCCGTTCCATCTTCATCTGCTGGTGTATACGGAACCGCTCGCGGGCATTACGATAGACATAGTAGGTTATACCCGCCAGCAGCAGTACATAGGCCAGCCATGCCCAGAGGGTGTTCCACCACGGCTGTCGGATGATTATCTGCAGGGTCTCCTCGTCGTTCCACTTCCCCTCGGCATTCATTGAGCGCAGGTGGAAGGTGTAGTGACCCGGGTGCAGTTCGCTGTAGTCGGCATGGTTGCCGGTGGTGGTGCTCTGCCAGCCGCTTTCCAGTCCCTCCAGGAAGTATTGGAAGGCCGGTCGGCGGTGGCTGTCGTATTCAAAGTCAGAGAAGTAGAGGCGCAGCGAGTTCTGGTTGTGCGCCAGTTCCAGCCTTTCCGTACGGCTCAGAGCCTGATGCAGCAGTCCCAGTTCGAGAACGGATGTGCCGTTGATGTAGAGGTCGGTGATACGTGAGTGCAGTGGTCTGGCATCTGCCAGCAGGGCGTCCGGACTGATGAGGAGCAGTCCGTCAGCGGTGCCTATCAGCAGGCGGCCTTTGCTGTCCGTCGTGGCGCAGTTGTTGTTGCAGGTGTTGCCCTGCGGGGTGCTGGCGAAGCGGTAGGAACTCACCGAATTTGTCTCGGGGTTGATGCGCGACACGCCGTCCTCGGTTCCCACCCAGACATAGCCCCGGCGGTCGATGACGATAGAGGCTACGTTGTTGTTGGCCAGTCCCTCGCCGGTGGTGATGACTGTTGCCGGTACTATATTGCCATCGTTGTCAAGCTGGCATTTTACTACACCGCCGCCGGCCGTTCCCACCCATAGTGAACCCTTCCCGTCGCTGCAGATGGTGTGAATCTCGTTGTGGGGAAAGCGCCTGTTCTCAGTGTTGTAGAGTTCCGTCCCCGTGTCTTTGATGCGGTATATGCCGTTGTTGGATGCTACCCATACCGTGCCGTCGTCCGTCGGCTCAAGGTCGTTGATGCGACTGCCGTTGTAGTCTTCATGCAGCATCTGCTTGTACTGCCCCTCATGGTCCATCAGCAGCAGTCCCGCCTTCCATGTCGCCACCCACACACGGCCCGTGGGGTCTTCGGCTATGTGGGTAATCACGTCCGTCGGCAGGTGGTGCAGGCTGTCCGTTGTGGTGTAGTGCCGGCCGTCTATGTAGAGGCCGTCGCCCCAGGTGCCCGTCCATGTGTGGCCGTGACTGTCTCTCAGGTGGGCTGTAATGGGGGCATGCTTCTGGTCAACGACGCTCAGAGGACGGCTCTTGTCCGTCAGGTAGATATGTCCCTGGCGGGTGCCAAACAGCAGTCCTTTTTCCGTCGGCATCATGGCGCTTACGGCGTTGTCCCAGTCGCTCAGCCGCTCTTCCTTCGGCTTTACGTAGTGGGCCTTGGCACTGCTGATGGCCGACAGACAGTAGGCTCCGGCCGCTTCACTCCCTATCCAGACGTTTCCCTGACGGTCGGTCATGGCGCACTGCAGGTAGTCGGAGTGTATCAGCGGGTTGGCGTCGTTGGCACCATAGTGTTGCAATTGTCCGCTCACGGGGCTGTAGACGAAGAGTCCGTTGCCATAGGTGGCTATGAACAGTCGGCCGTCGGCCGTACGGGTGATGTTAAACTTCCGTCCTCTGTTCGTCGAGTAGCGGGCATTGGGAATGAGGTCAAGCGTCTTGACGCTGCCACTGTCAGCAAACAACCACAGATGGCCTGAACTGTTGGCCACGAAGTGATAGCCTGGGCATGTGCCCTGATCCAGCCCGTTGTCCACCTGCCACGCTGCAGGCTTTTCAAATGTCCCGTCGTGCAGGTTCATGGCGTAGGTTCCTTCAGGCGTGAAGAGCATCCAGCGTCCCTGCCATATAAAGCCTACGTTCACCTTGCTCGGACGTTTCATGACGGCAGGCATTCTGATAGTGCCGTTCCCCTTTAACTGCACCTGCCTTAGCTGCGTGTCGTAGACAGCCACCGTGCCGTCGCTGCTCAGAAAGTAGGTCGCCCTGCCGGTGGTGGCGGCGGCTATGATGGTGCCTGCCAGCAGTCTTTCCGGCCTGGTGTCGCGGTGGCCGGCGCGTAGCACGCTGATGCCGTCTGCAGTGGGCAGCCAGATGTTGTGACTGGAGTCCTCCACCACCGTCAGCACGTCATCCGATGCCATGTTACCCAGTGCCTGCCTGAAGTCCTTGGCCCATGGCCGTCCGTCGGTCATGCCGCTGAGCGTGGCTCCCGAGTTATTGCCGTAGAGCACCATGCCCCGTGTCGTCAGCATCAGTTTGCTCTGACGGCGGTATTGGTCGCCGCGTCCCGTCCAGTCTACAAATCGTCCCTCTTTCAGGTTGTAGCAGGCATTCTGATAGGTGGCCGTGTTCAGCCATAGCAGCCCCTGCCGGCGGTCGCTGAAAATGCGGCCCACACGTGCTTCTAACCTGTGGCCGCTGTCGCTGGCCATCGATGTGTAGTTGGCGGTGGTAAACCCGTCGTAGCGGCTCAGCCCGTTGTTGGTGGCTATCCAGATGAATCCTTCGTCATCCTGCACCAGGGCGTTGATGGTGTTACCTGCCAGCCCGTCGGCCGTTGTAACCTGACGGCTGTTCAGGGTGAAACTGTCTGCCCGGCTATAGCAGCAGGCCAATATGCTCAGGAAAAAGGTGATTGTCGTTCTCATAGGCGCATTGTTTGCCAGTGCAAAGATAAACTTTTTTCTGATAAAAAGGCTCATAATAAAAAGTTTTTTCGTAATTTTGCCCCATCATATCAAATTTACAGACTATGAATCTACGAAAACAACTACTGGCTACACTCTTCCTCATTCTTGCAGGCGCAGGTTTTGCCCTGGCAGGCAATGCCGTGTATAATGTTCGAGACTTCGGCGCCAAGGGCGACGGCACGACGCTCGACTCCCCCGCCATCAATGCCGCCATTGAGCAGGCCGTGAAGGATGGTGGCGGACAGGTGCTGCTGCCCGCCGGCACCTATCTCTCTGGCAGCATCCGCCTGAAGTCCAACATCGACCTGCACCTCTCGGCCGGAGCAAAGATACTCGCCGTCAATCCAAAGAAGTATCCCCCTACGGGGGGGACGGAAGGGGGACTCTACGACGAGTCTGAGCCCTTCAATTTCCCCGAATATCAGGATGGCGGCCACACATATTTCCATAACTCGCTCATCTGGGCCGAGGGGCAGACCAACATCTCCATCACCGGCCATGGCATGATTGACGGCGAGGGGCTCACCAAGAAAGATACCGAGAAGGCCGGTCAGGTGCAGGGCGGCTCCATAGGCACCGGCGACAAGGCCATCGCCCTGAAGCTGTGCCGCCAGGTCACCATCCGCGACATCACCATCTACCGTGGCGGCCATTTCGGCATCATCATGACAGGCTGCGACCTGTCTACCATCGACAACGTCACCATCGACACTAACCGCGACGGCTTCGATATTGACTGCTGTAAGTATATGACCATCACCAACTGCCGCATCAATACCCCGTCCGACGATGCCCTGGTGCTCAAGTCCTCCTATGCCCTGAAGCGGCCTGTGGTGTGCGAGCATATCGCCATCTCCAACTGCAACATCACGGGCTATAAGTGCGGTACCCTGCTCGACGGCACCTACGTGCCCGAGCCGGTAGGGTGGGTGTGTGGCCGCTTCAAGCTGGGCACCGAGAGCAACGGCGGCTACCGCAACATCTCGCTCACCAACTCTACGTTCATGTACTCCAGCGGCCTGGCCTTCGAGGAGGTTGACCAGGGGCGGATGGAGAACATCGTGGTGTCGAACATCACCATGAGCCACGTCCACCATTATCCTATCTATATCACCACCGGCTGCCGCAACCGTGGCCCGAAGGAGGTGACACAGCCGTCCAGTGCCCGCGACATCCAGATTTCCAACGTCATTGCCGACGACTGCGACTCGCTCTGCAGCATCATCGTCACCGGCATGAGCGACGAGCCCGTCCGCAACGTGTGGCTCAGCAACATCCGCCTCTACTTCCGTGGTGGCGGCACCCGCGACCTGGTCAACAAGCAGTACCGCGAGCAGGGCACGAACTACCCGGAACCGAAGTTCGCCGGGTGGACTCCCGCCTACGGTCTCTATGCCCGCCATGTCGAGGGGCTCCATGTCAACGATGTCACCTTCCGTTACCAACGTCCCGACTATCGTCCTGCCGTTGTGCTCGACGATGTTCATGGTGCCACCCTCCGTGCCGTCGATGCGCCAACTGAGCAAGGCGTCGACAAGGTGGTGCAGTTCCGTTCCAACGACGTTGCCATTTACGAATAAGCTAACAATCGTATTTTTATGTTACAGATAGAGATTGACAGCGGCAGCGGCTTCTGCTTCGGCGTCACCACAGCCATCAAGAAGGCCGAGGAGGAATTGGCACGGGGCGAGACTCTCTACTGCCTCGGCGACATCGTCCACAACTCCATGGAGTGCGAGCGGCTGCGTAAGATGGGCCTCGTCACCATTGACCACGAGCAGATGAGTCGGCTGCACAACGTCAAAGTGCTGTTGCGGGCTCATGGCGAGCCCCCCGCTACCTACGAGATGGCCCGCCGTAACAACATCGAGATTATCGATGCCACCTGTCCCGTGGTGCTCCAGTTGCAGAAGCGCATCAAGACGCAGTATCTGTCGGGCAGCGAGGAGGGAGGAGCGAGGAACGATGAGGCTCAGATTGTCATCTTCGGCAAGAAAGGCCATGCCGAGGTGCTGGGACTGGTAGGCCAGACGCAGGGCGAAGCTATCGTCATCGAGAGTTTCGACGAGGTAAGGCGCCTCGACTTCAGCCGCGACATCTGCCTCTATTCACAGACCACCAAGTCGCTCGACGAGTTCCACCGCATCATCGACTACATCCAGCAGCATATCGCCCCTACAGCCACCTTCCGCTCCTTCGACACCATCTGCCGCTCCGTGGCTAACCGCATGCCCAGCATCTCGCAGTTCGCCTCACGCCACGACCTCATACTCTTCGTCTGCGGGCGCAAGAGCAGCAACGGCCGCGTGCTCTACAACGAGTGCCTGCGCGTCAACCCCAACACCCACCTCATTGAGGGCCCCGAGGAGATATTGCCCGCATGGCTCGACGGTGTAGAGACCGTGGGCATCTGCGGTGCCACATCCACGCCCAAATGGCTCATGGAGCAGTGCCGCGACGCCATCAGCCTTTAGCCGCTTTCATATCAGCTGCCATAGGCATCTGCATATCTTCTTCATCTGGTTTCGGATAGGGGATGGCTTTTGCCCCATGATCCTGTAGCCAGATGTGATTCAGAGTAAAAGCGATAGAGTCGAGCGTCTCTTCACGTTTGGCGGGTTTCAGTTCGCACTCCCAAACGGTGATGCAGTGCCAACCCATCTTGGCTAACTCGCGCTGCTCTTCGCGGTCACGCTCTTTGTTCCTGCGAATCTTTGCCACCCAGAACTCCCTGTTCGTCTTAGGAATCTTGCTGCAGTCACTATTCTCAATCGTAAATTGTAAATCGTCAAATTGTAAATTCACATGGTGCCCATGCCAGAAGCATCCATTCACAAAGATGCAAGTACGATACTTCCTCAGAACCAAGTCCGGATGTCCTGGCAGCCGTTTGTGGTTCAGCCTATACCTGAACCCGCGCTTCCACAGACCACGCCGTACAATCATCTCCGGCTTGGTGTCCTTCGACCGGATGGCAGCCATGTTCTTATGGCGCTGTTGTGCTGTGAGCCTATCCATTTTACTTCAGTGTGACGTTAGCCAAGTCCTCAGCAAAGCCATTCAAGTCAAGGCATTGCGCCCTCGTAATCCGTTTAGCCGCCGTCTCCGGACTATAATCAGCATAAGGAGCCAACACCAGCAGGAAACCCTCAGAGCACCCCGTCAAATCCCTCCCTGACGGGTAGACAAACTTCCCGTCGAGTCCTCTGTTGACGATGTGTATCAACGGCAGTTTCTCCTTGTAACAGGCATCATATACAGCCTTTTCCGCAGTTGAGATGAAAGGAGATATCAGCACCGTTCCCCGTCGTGCTTCTTCCAGATATGTTGCCACCTCCGTTTCTATCTGCTCTTCGGTCAGATTCCGATGGCAGCGAACTTGAAGCCGCTCTGGGAAAGTCACCAAAAACGTGTTCCCAACTGCGGTATATTGATGCCCCTTCTTTCCCGCCTTGAAATCATATGTATTCTCTAACTTAAAAGTATACCACCCATTCTAATCTAAAAGTGTACCACCAAGCATTGATGGAATCAATTCGTTTCGGTCAATGCCTGTTGCTCTCCTGTAGCGACGGCGTAGCCGAGCGGAA
>Ga0247610_10002423_pt1 | contig 21491 bp, 18 predicted proteins | sample 174DNAGHGhighgp2_FD_193483 | JGI IMG/M metagenome (GOLD analysis project Ga0247610, IMG submission 193483) | Sheep rumen microbial communities from Palmerston North, Manawatu-Wanganui, New Zealand - 1742 DNA GHGhigh gp2 | ecosystem: Host-associated > Mammals > Digestive system > Stomach > Rumen...
CAAATACCCCGACCTACACGCTGACGAATGCGGCGGGCTGCGACAGTGTGGTGACGCTTCACCTGACAATTCACCACGGCACGCACAACTCCGCGACGGTGACTGAGTGCGACAGCTATACGTGGCACGGTCAGACGTACACCACGAGCGGCATCTATTTGTATTCATATACGAACGAAAACGGCTGCCCGAGCGTTGACACGCTGCAGTTGACGATTCATTATTCTGTTGCGACGGACGAATATATCGCAATTTGCGACAACGAGTTGCCATTCACATACGGTGACACCGTATTCGACATTGGCACCCCCTCATCATCAATTGTCAATTTCCAATTATCAACTATTAATGGTTGCGACAGCATCGTCACCCTCCATCTGACCGTCAATCCTACGTATTCAATCGAAGAGAACCTCACTATCAGCGAAGATGAGCTGCCGTATCACTATATCAATGGTGAAATCGACACCGTTTTCGAAGTAGGAACACCAGAACATGTGACATTTAACTATAATCTCTTAACAGGAGCCGGCTGTGACAGCATCGTCACCCTTCATCTCACTGTCACGGTAGGGGTTCCCGATTATGAACTCTCTGATATCCTGAAGGTTTATCCTGTTCCGACCGACAATATCGTCAATGTGCAGGTCAACAGTAGCGACGTGGAGGTCACGCAGTTGCATCTTTTCGATGCTTACGGTAAGTTAGTGCGGCGGATAACAGTGACGGAAGAGATTGCGCAAATCGACCTTTCTTCTTGTGCTTCGGGTGTTTATGTTGTGAAGGCACTTTCCGGAGACAGAGTAGTGGGCATAAAGAAAGTGGTTCGGGATTAGTGTTGGTTCGATGATTTGGAAACCTGGATGCGAATAAGGTAGATATGATTTTGAAATAAATACTTGAGTATGAGACAAATAATAAATCCGTGGATAGGAAATACAGAGGGCTACAATTGTTTCGGTTGCAACCCTGACAATCCCTTTGGGGTGCACATGCACTTCTTTTGGGATGGAAATCAGGTGGTCTCTTTTTGGAAAGCGAACCCGAATTTCGTGAGTTGGATTGACACGTTGCACGGTGGCATCCAGGCGACGTTGCTCGATGAGATTTGCGGATGGGTTGTTTTCTATCAATTGCAAACTTCTGGCGTGACAGCCAAGATGGAGATGCGTTATCGCAAACCCGTGAGTACATTGTGGCCGTATATTCGACTGAATGCCAGATTGTTGGAAAAACGTCACACCATTGCAACTGTTCATGGCGAAATCCTCAATCCCGACGGGGAGTGCTGTGCGGAATGCACGTGCACCTATTTTGTCTATGCTGGAGAAAAAGCAAAGGCGATGGGTTATATTCCGGCCATTCTCAAAGATGAAGAAGTGACGGAAGATGAGGTGATTACGAGTATGTGCGAGTTGCGTCCGCGCTCCTTTGGCAACAAATTAAGGACAAAATAACGTTTCTATGAAAATTATCTTTGATTGTTTCTGAAAAATTATTATTTTTGCAGTGTAAAACAAATTCTTAATGTTATGAGTTACAAGATTATTGATGTAGAAGGTATTGGCGATGTTTATGCCGGAAAATTAACAGAAGTGGGTATCAACACTATTGAGGAATTGCTTGAAATTGGCAAGAAACCCGCTGGTCGTGCCGAACTGGCCGAGAAGACGGGCATCTCCCCGAAATTGATTCTCACATGGTGCAATCATGCTGATTTGATGCGTATTAATGGCGTTGGACCGCAATTTTCAGAATTGTTGGAAGCGGCAGGTGTGGATACCGTGAAGGAGTTCCGTCACCGCGCGGCTGAAAACCTTTTCGCTAAAATAACCGAAATCAATGAGGCGAAGCACCTTGTGGGTCGTGTCCCTACGGCTGCTGAACTTCAGAAGATGATCGACCAAGCCAAAGAGATTGAACCCATGATGGAGTATTAGGATAGTGGAGACGCAAAATTTTGCGTCTCCATTCTTTTTTTTGTATCTTTGCAGCCCGTTTTTTAAAGAAAAAATATGGACGAAAATTTGTGTAAATTATTGATAACCAAAGGGGAACTGAAGCAGAGAATTTTTGCTGTGACGTTGGAAACCATGCAACTTTTCAAGGATGCCTCCAAAAGCTTTGAAGAGTATTACCGCGAACATTATGCTGACGACCACGACAATATACCCGTGCTGTTCACCAACAAGAACCAGTACCAATTCATGCTCAAATTTGGCGGAGATGTGCTGATATTTCTGATGCACACCAACGTTTTTGAGTTCTCTCGCGACCACGAGGTGATGCGCACACCCTATATCAAGGAAGATCGTGACCGTTCGTATTGCGGTATGATTCAGATTTTCAACTTCTTAGGCGATTCTTTGAAATATGACCGTGTCAACGACTTGGGATATATGATCGGGCGTATTTTCATTAACAAGGAGGGTCACTACTATATTGAAGGCAAACGCGAGCTAGCTCAAGTGATCAATAATTTCAGCAGCAACGAAATCTCACCGGCAGCGGTCTCTGAAATCCTCAATTCAGCCATTCGTTATACGCTGAATTTTGATCTTTTGGTGCCAAATTATGAGGATATGAAGATCATCACTGTGAACGATATTCTCCAACTTGAGGAACAAACCAACCTTCTTAGGACTGGTAAACGCCTGGGATTCAGGTTTGAACAAGATAAAGATGCCTAGCAAGATTTTTTTTTCTTTTACTCTTGCTGGATATTAAAAAAAGTGTATTTTTGCACCGTCAAATTCGACACCTAAACGGCGTGTTCGTCTAGTTGGCCTAGGACGTAAGATTTTCATTCTTAAAATCAGGGGTTCGAATCCCCTACACGCTACCAAGCAACCTCGAAAGGGTTGCTTTTTTTTATCCAGAAGTTTCGTCCCGCTTGCCCATGACACCCCCTTGCCCCTAATTTGTTTCCCAAACACTCTTCCTTTATCTTATTTCCAGTTCTTCTACTTACCCACCAATAGAATTCTCGAAAACACTGATACTCAGTCAAATCAAAAAAAAATCATTTCCGCCCCCTGTATCTTATTTATATATATTATATTTGCAGCCGCTAAAAAAACTTGTTTATTTGGTGTTAATATGTTTATAATTAAATAGTTAGATATATGAAGATTTCTTACAAGTGGCTGAAAGATTTAATGAAATTCGACTTGACGGCGGAAGAGACTGCCGCTTACTTGACCGATTGCGGTCTGGAAGTGGAAGGTCTTGAGACCTTTGAAACGGTGAAGGGCGGTCTGCGCGGACTGAAAATCGGTGAGGTGCTGACCTGCGAGGCGCACCCGAACTCCGACCATCTGCATGTGACAACCGTCAACGTGGGCGAAGAGGAACCGTTGCATATTGTCTGCGGCGCTCCCAACGTGGCAGCAGGTCAGAAGGTGGTGGTGGCAACCATCGGAACCGTGCTCTACAACGGTGACGAGTCTTTCACCATCAAGAAATCTAAATTGCGAGGCGAACCTTCCGAGGGCATGATTTGCGCCGAAGACGAAATCGGTCTGGGCACCTCTCACGATGGCATCATGGTGCTGCCGGAAGAGGCTGTGCCAGGCACTCCCGCAGCGGAATACTTCAACGTGGAGTCGGATACCATTTTCGAAATCGGACTCACTCCTAACCGTTGCGACGCTATCTGTCACTTCGGTGTTGCCCGCGACCTCTATGCCACCCTGATACAACACGGCGTACCTTGTTCCACCCTCGTGAAACGCAACGTTCGTGAGGTGCAGCCCGTCTCTGGAGTACACTCCCGCGTGGACATTGTGGTGGAAAACAAAAAGGATTGTCCCCGTTACTCCGGTATCCTGCTCGAAGGTGTCAAGGTGCAGGAGTCTCCCGAATGGCTGAAGACGAAACTGCAATCTGTGGGCGTGCGACCTATTAACAATATCGTCGATATTACACAATACATTATGCTGGAATTCGGTCAACCGATGCATGCTTTCGATGCCGATAAAATCGAAGGTAATAAGGTGATTGTCAAGAATTTGCCAGAAGGAACCCCATTTGTAACTCTTGATGGCAACGAGGTGAAATTAAGCGCCGACGACCTGATGATTTGCAACGAGAAAGAGGGTATGTGCATCGCGGGTGTTTATGGCGGATTGCACTCCGGCATCACCGAAAATACCACTCGTCTCTTCCTCGAAAGCGCCTATTTCAACCCCGTTAGCATCCGAAAGACGGCAAAACGTCATGGTTTGAGGACGGACGCTTCGTTCCGTTATGAACGCGGCTGCGACCCGTCTATCACTATCTATGCATTGAAGCGCGCTGTGGAATTGATTATAGAACTCGCTGGCGGATACCCGGTTATGGATATCGTGGATCGCTATCCTGTGGAAATTGAACCCGCGCAAATCACCCTTTTCTATGATGAAGTGAATGCAGTGGCTGGTAAAGTGATTGAGAAAAAAGAAATTACCAATATCCTCATGTTGCTCGATATGGAAGTCAAACCCATGGGTGAGGACAAACTCATCGTGTCTGTGCCGTTGAACAAATGCGATGTGACTCGCCCGATCGACCTTATCGAGGAGATTCTCCGTATTTACGGATACAACAACATAGAGATTCCGACCACGCTGACTTACGATATGTCATGTCTGCGCCAAAGTGACACCGCTTATCAGATGCAGACATCGATTTCTAAATATTTGGCAGACAATGGTTTCTATGAGGTGATGAACAATTCTCTCACCAGAGCGGATTATGCGCAGCAGTACGATTTCCTCGATGAACGCGAAACGGTGAAACTGTTGAATCCGTTGAGCAGCGAATTGAACGCCATGCGCCAAACACTGTTGTTTTCCGGTTTGGAGAATGTGTCTCGAAATACTAATAACAAAGCTGCCGATTTGCGTCTGTTTGAGTTTGGTAAAACCTATTGTTTCAATCCGCAAAGTATTGAAGGTGATGATGTTACGAAACGATATCAAGAACGTGACATGATGTCCATGTTCGTGACGGGCAAGCTTTCGGAAGACAATTGGGAGGGCAAGGCTGCATCCGCCGATTTCTTCTATTTACGCAACATGATTGACAACTTCTTGCAGAAGATCAACTTCCCGATGGAGCGAGTACAGCTGGTCACCGACAGTGATCCGCGGATGTTCGCGCAACATGTCTCCTATAAGGTTGATGATCAGATGCCTATCCACATCGGAGTGCTCCGTGGAGATATCCTGCGCCATTTCGATTTGAAAAAACCAGTCTATTATGCTGAAATTGATGTGAGAATGTTGGACGCTCTGTGTCAAGGGCGTGTGGTCAACTATCAAACTATCAATGCTTTCCCTGCCGTCCGTCGTGATTTGGCGTTGGTGGTGGATAACAATGTTACTTACGATAATCTCGAGAAAATCGGGTATAAATACGCATCGAAACTGCTCAAACAAATCAACTTGTTCGATGTTTACGAGGGCGCTGGGGTGGAGGAAGGCAAGAAATCCTACGCCCTCAATTTCGTGCTGCAAAGTGCCGAGAAGACCCTCAACGATGAGGAAATCAACAAGGTGATGAACAAGCTGATCGCCGCTTACGAGCGTGAAGTTGGAGCAAAGTTACGTTAATCGGTCCGTTTTTCATTCTTTCTTTGTAATGCAGGTGTTTAAGGGAACAGACAAATTGCCGAGTTGGAAGAAACCGGTGGTGGCTATCGGTGCTTTCGATGGCGTTCATCTCGGGCATGTCCGTATTTTGCGATTTCTCTGCGAACAGGCAACAAAGGTGGGTGGCACCAGTGTGGTGTTAACCTTCGACCCGCATCCCCGCATGGTGTTGCGTCATGATAGTGGCTTTTTCACGATTAATTCATTGGAGAAAAACCTTGAACTGATTGAGAATCAGGGTGTTGATGCGGTTGTGGTGCTGCCGTTCTCAATAGAATTTTCGAAGTTGACTTACCAGCAGTTCGTTCAGGAATTCATCATTGATACGTTGCATGCGCACACCATCGTGATGGGTCCGAACCACGCTTTCGGTCATCACAGGGAAGGTCATCACGACAATATCAAAACACTCTGCTGTGACAATGGTTTGCAAGTGGTGGACATCCCGGAGGAGATGTGGCATGATGCGGGTGTTCATTCCGCCGTCATACGTGAACATATCCGCCGCCAAGACTGGGAAACCGTCGATGCCATGTTGGGATATGAGTATGCAATTAAGAATTAAGAATTAAGAATTAAGAATAATTGAAACTACTTCTTTGAGCAGTCCCGAAGGGACAAAACGCACGAAGTGCAATTAACCCCACATAAGCGGAGCGCAGTGTGGCGATGACAAGATAAACGAAGATAATAATAATAAATATATGAGCAAAAATCTAATTATCGTCGAGTCTCCGGCGAAGGCAAAAACTATTCAAAAGTTCATCGGGAAGGATTACACTGTGATCTCCAGTAAGGGTCACGTGCGTGACCTTCCGTCCAAGGGAATGGGCATCGATATTGCCCATGATTTTGAACCGCAGTATGAAGTTTTGGAGGATAAGAAATCTTTGATCAATGACATTAAGAAGAAGGCCGCAGATGCGGATACCATCTGGCTCGCAACTGATGATGACCGTGAGGGAGAAGCCATCTCATGGCATTTGATGGAAGTGACTAAAATGGATCCTGAGAAGGTGAAACGCATTGTGTTTCACGAAATCACAAAATCCGCTATTGAAGAAGCTTTGGCCAATCCACGTAGTTTGAATGTTGATTTGGTGAATGCCCAGCAGGCCCGTCGTGTCCTTGACCGTCTGGTGGGTTTTGAACTCTCCCCCGTGCTTTGGCGCAAGGTGCGTCCGTCGTTGTCGGCGGGTCGCGTGCAGTCGGTGGCCGTGAAGCTCATCGTGGAACGCGAACACGAGATAGAGAAGTTCAACAGCACCTCTTCCTATAAAGTGGATGGTCTGTTCACGCCGCTTCGCGACGCGAAGATCGAACTCAATGCCGAACTTAACAAGCGTTTTGCCGACAAAGACGAGGCGATGGCCTTCCTCACTCATTGTCAGAGTGCGAATTTCCTTGTGTCGGCAATCGAGAAGACGCCAGGTAAGAAAAGCCCGGCGCCACCGTTCACCACCTCCACTCTCCAACAGGAGGCCGCCCGCAAGCTCGGCTTCTCCGTGTCGAAAACCATGGTCGTGGCACAACAACTCTATGAAGCCGGTTACATCACCTACATGCGTACTGACTCTGTGAACTTGTCGAACATGGCCCTCGCAGTGGCTCACAAAGTTGTCGCCTCCAAGTATGGTGAGGATTACGCCAAGACACGCAAATATGTCACCAAGTCGAAAGGTGCCCAGGAGGCCCACGAAGCTATACGGCCCACGGACATCGCCCGTGAAACGATTCCCGGGGACACATTCGCCAAGAATCTATACGAACTGATTTGGAAACGCACGATTGCTTCTCAAATGAGCGATGCCAAGACCGAGAAAACCACTATATCCATTCCTGTCGAGGGGCGTACTGAGAAGTTCGTCGCAGCAGGCGAGGTGATTCTCTTTCCGGGCTTCTTGAAGGTATATACAGAGTCGAAAGATGATGATAATGAGGAGATTAAGGGTATGCTCCCCAATATGGAGCTTAACGAGGCGTTGAATGCCAAACAGATTGCTGCAACCCAGCGTTTCGCTCAACCGCCAGTGCGCTATACCGAAGCAAGTCTGGTGAAAAAGCTGGAAGAACTTGGCATCGGCCGTCCTTCTACCTACGCACCCACTATCTCCACTATCCAGAAACGCGAGTATGTTCGCAAGGCAACCCGCCAGGGCAAAGAACGCCAATATGTGTGTCTTACGCTGACTACCGATGGAATCAAGGAGGAAATCAAAAAAGAAAAATTTGGTTACGAGAAAGACAAACTCATCCCGACAGATGTGGGCATTGTGGTGAACGACTACCTTCAAGAGAACTTCCAAGATATTATGGATTATGGATTTACCGCTGATGTGGAGAAGGAATTTGATGATATCGCGGAAGGCAAGGCCAACTGGCAAGAGATGATGCACCGCTTCTATGGGGATTTCCATCAGCAGGTCGATACAGCCATCAACTATTCCACGAAGGCGAGCGGCGAACGACTGCTCGGTTATGATCCGAAAACCAACGAGAAGGTATTTGCGAAGTTGGGCAAGTATGGCCCGATGGTGCAGATTGGCGAGTCATACGCGGACGCAAAACCTCGTTACGCAAGACTGCAAGCCGACCAGTTCATCGACACGATCACCCTTGAGGAGGCTTTGGACCTGTTCCGCCTGCCTAGAAGTCTTGGCAACTGGAACGGTCAGGAGGTCTCTGTGGGAGTGGGACGCTTCGGACCGTATGTGCGCTGCGGAAACGTCTTCGAGTCGGTGCCTAAGAACGAGGATCCCTATTCCATCACGTTGGAACGTTGTATAGACCTCTTGGAAGGCAAAGTGAAGAAGACTGCCGAGCGTGTGCCGCATCTTATAGGCCATCTTGACGGAAAGGAGATTTTAGCAGCGGCGGGTAGATATGGCCCTTACATTAAATTTGACGGAAAAAATATTACTCTTGATAAAGGGGTGGATATCAATTCTTTAACAGAAGAACAGGCCGTCGATTATATCAGAAACAAGGAGACTCGGAACGTCTTGCTCGCTTTCCCAGAAGATGAAAGTGTCAAAGTGATGAACGGTCGTTACGGCCCCTATATTACCAATGGAACGGATAACTTCAAGATTCCTAAAGATCAAGTGGCCAATAAGTTGACCTATGAGGATTGCATGAGAATCATCCAAGAGACCGCACCCACAGCGAAAAAACGTACTATCAGAAGAAAAAAGGCGTAAATTATGGACTTTTCACTATATTTTGAACCTGTCACGATAGAGGCGCTTCATGTTCCGGATGCTGAATTGTTGACCGACCGCTTGTTACATAATATATTAATGTATGACCCGGCCGCATCTTTGGATATTCAGGAGGCAGATATTGCCATTTTCGGGGTGCCGGAAGTGCGTAACACTTTTCAAAACCCTTCCTGCTCGCTTGCACCCGATGAGATACGTCGCCAGTTCTATCAACTCTATGCGTGGCGTAAAGAGGTGAGAATCCTTGACTTGGGTAATTTGCGTTTAGGGAATACCGTGGAGGATACGTATTCCGCAGTTTCTGAAGTGATTGTTTATCTTGTTGAAAACAAGGTTGTTCCGATTATTTTGGGCGGTGGGAACGATTTGGCTTTCGCCAATTATCGGGCATACGAATTGATGGAGCGTGTGGCCAATGTGGTCGCCATCGATTCCTGTTTTGACCTCGGTAATGAAAATATGCCGATTCGCTCCGACGCATACGTAAACAAAATGGTGCTTCAGCAGCCCAACTTCTTGTTGAACTACGCCAATATTGGTTATCAAAGCTATATGAACAGCCCTGAATCGGTGGGCATGATGGAGAGCCTCTTCTTCGAAACCTATAGGGTGGGCATTATGCGACCTAACCTCGCAGAGGTGGAACCCGTGGTGCGCAATGCCGACATGGTTTCGCTTGACATTTCCGCTGTGCGTCGTCCCGATGCCCCCGGATGCCCCCACAATTCTTCCAATGGTTTCTATGGCGAAGAGATATGCCAAATTGCTAAATATGTGGGACTTAGCGACAAATTGTCCTCTTTCGGAATTTATGAATACGACCCGACCCTCGACTTTAACAACCAGACTTCACAGCTCATTGCACATATCCTTTGGTATTTCGTGGAGGGTTTCGTCTATCGCCAAAGCGACGGGCAGTTCAAGAACCGCAACGACTATCGCCAGTTTAACATCTCAGTGAGTGGCGCTTTGGACGAAATGGTCTTCTTTCAGAGCAAAAAATCGGGTCGCTGGTGGGTGATCGTTCCTATGTATCAAAAAGACAAAGAGAACGTACAACATTATTACCTGCCTTGTTCTAAACGTGATTATGACCTGGCGTGCGAGGATAAAATCTCTGACCGATGGTGGAGAACCTATCATAAAATCAACCACGAATCGTAGGGACGAATAATGCCATCATGGCAAAATAATGAAAATATGTATAATTAAAATTATAAGTTTATGAAGAAAGGATTTTTACTTATTACAATGTGTGCGTTGGCATTTTCTTTTGTCAATGCTCAAGTGGATGAAAAAACAGCAGCTGATGAAGCCTTGAAGACCAAAGTGAAATCAGCGGAAATCGACAGTGCTAAACATTGGAAATTCACTGGCATCGTGGGATTGAATGCTGCTCAAACAGGTCTCTTCAACTGGGCTGCCGGTGGTGACAACAATGTGACGAGTTTTGTTTTCGCCAATCTCACGCTCTCTTACAAGAAAAACAAATGGACGTGGGATACCAACTTGGATACAGAATTAGGTGAAATGTACTCTTCTGATTTGAACCCCAAGTGGAGAAAAGCGAACGACAAACTCGACATCACCACGAAAGTTGGTTATCAGATGCATCCGCAATTCTATCTGACCCTGTTGGGAAGTTTCAGATCTCAGTATCGTCCAGGTTACAAGTATTTGAACGATGAAGAAGGTAATAAGGAGTTGATTTCCAAATGGTTGTCTCCTTCTTATACGGATTTGGCTCTTGGTGTTGAATATCGTCCTAACAGCATTTTTACCATTGGTGTATATCCGGTCGCTGGTCGTATGACTACTTGTTTAGAAGAGTCTTTACGAGCTAATTACGGTCTTCCCATGCGTGAAGACGGCACTTACAAGCCTGTAATGCTGAACATGGGTCTTCGTATCAATGGCGGAGTCAGCTATGACCTTGTGAAGAATCTCAAGATTATCTCCACGATAACCTTGTTTACGCCCTACACTGCCAGAATTCATGACAAGGAGAACGGTCAGAAGTTTGGTAACTTCGATGTTGACTGGGATTTGGCTATCAGCTATCAATTCCTTAAAGTGTTCAATGTAAGCTTGATGACCTCTTTGAAATATTACGACAAGGTGCTCATCGACGGTCCGGCATGGGGCAAATACCATGAGGGTCCCCGCGCTCGTGTACAGTTTAAGGAGATTGTTAGTTTGGGTATCGGCTACAGCTTCTAAAGATAGCCGGTTAGTTACGTAGTGTGTTTTTAATTTCTTTATAATGAGACAATTAAGGATTACAAAGCAGGTTACGAATCGTAGTGAGACGCCATCGTTGGATAAGTACCTGCATGATATTGGAAAGGTGCCCTTATTGACGGCGGATGAAGAGGCAGAATTGGCGCGTCGTATAAAAAACGGTGATGAAGATGCTTTGGAGAAGCTCACCAACGCCAACCTCCGTTTCGTGGTGTCCGTTGCTAAACAGTATCAGAATCAAGGAATTACACTTTCCGATTTGATTAATGAGGGAAACCTTGGGCTCATTAAGGCGGCGCACCGTTTTGATGAGACGAAGGGTTTCAAGTTCATTTCTTTTGCCGTATGGTGGATTCGTCAGGCTATTCTGCAGGCCATCGCCGAGCAATCGCGGATCGTGCGCCTGCCCATGAACAAGGTGGGTGTTATTAACAAGATATACAAGACGATGGGTATTTTAGAGCAGGAGCTTCAACGTGAACCGAAGGTCTCGGAAATCGCAGAGCGCTTGGGCATGACTGAAGAGGAAATCAAGGATTCGATGAAGAATTCCCCTAAACATCTCTCCATGGATGCCAGCCTTACGTCCGATGATGATACGAACATGTATGATGTGTTGCGCAATGAGGACACGGTATCACCAGACAAGGAGTTAATCTATCAATCTCTGCAGCAAGAAATTGCCACGGTGATTGATACGCTTCCGACTCGTGAGGCGGAGATCCTCAAACTGTTCTATGGTCTTGGCAGCAAACATCCGATGACGTTGGATGAAATCGGCGAGCAGTTCGACCTCTCCCGCGAACGCGTCCGCCAGATCAAGGAGAAAGCCATCCGCCGCCTCCGCCACAACGCCAAATGCAAATCCCTGCAAGCGTATTTGTAATGGTTATTGGTTATTGAAGCCGGTTTATAGCGAATAGAAAATATATAATTCCCAAAGGGCTGGAGGCCCGAAATATGTCAACCTCGGGTGAGCGATAGTGCCCCCCAGGATAATAAAAACAAACAATTATGAACAAACTCAGACTTAAAGATATCATCAAAACCCCCGAGGTGGTCGGCATCGGCAACCCCGTGGACGTGAAGGGTTGGGTGCGCACCAAGCGCGGCAACAACTTCGTGCAGTTCATCCAACTCAACGACGGGTCTATCGTCACCAACCTGCAGGTGGTGGCCGATACCGACAAGTTCGACGAGGCACTGCTGAAACAGATTACCACGGGTTCCTGTATCCACGTAACGGGTAAGTTAGTGGAGTCACAGGGTAAGGGTCAAAATGTTGAGGTTCAGGCCGAAACGATTGAGATTTATGGTACTGCCGACCCTGAAATCTATCCGTTGCAGAAGAAAGGCCATTCTATGGAGTTCCTGCGTGAAATCGCTCACCTGCGTCCTCGCACGAACTATTTTGGTTGTGTGTTGCGTCTGCGCCACGCTATGGCCTTTGCCATCCATAAATACTTCAACGACAGAGGTTTCTATTACCTCCATACTCCGCTTATCACCGCTTCTGATGCGGAAGGCGCTGGCGAAATGTTCAATGTCACCACTTTCGACCTGAACAACATTCCGCGCACCAAAGATGGTCAAATCGACTACAAGCAGGACTTCTTCGGCAAGCACACCAACCTGACCGTGTCTGGGCAGCTGGAGGGCGAGCTGGGTGCTATGGCACTCGGCAATATCTACACTTTCGGACCGACATTCCGGGCCGAGAACAGCAACACCCCGCGCCATCTGGCCGAGTTTTGGATGATTGAGCCCGAGATGGCCTTCTACGACATCACGGACAATATGGATTTGGCCGAGGACTTCATCAAATACCTTGTCCAATACGCGTTGGACAACAATATGGATGATCTCAAGTTCCTCAACGATATGTTCGACAAGGAGTTGATAGCACGTTTGGAGTCTGTCACGAAAGTTGATTTCGTCCGTTTGGGTTATACGGAGGCCATCGACATTCTCTTGCAAGCGAAGAAGAAGTTCGAGTATCCTGTGAAGTGGGGTATCGATTTGCAGTCCGAACATGAGCGCTATCTCGTCGAGAATCACTTCAAAAAGCCTGTTATCTTGACCGACTATCCGAAGGAGATCAAGGCTTTCTACATGAAGCAGAACGACGACGGCAAGACGGTTCGCGCCATGGATGTACTGTTCCCGACCATTGGCGAGATTATTGGTGGTTCCGAGCGTGAGGCCGACTATCAGAAACTGCTCAATCGCGTCCACGAATTGGGCATGACGGAAGAGCAATATTGGTGGTATTTTGACACGCGCAAGTTCGGTTCAGCGCCGCACTCAGGTTTCGGTCTCGGTTTTGAACGGCTGTTGCTGTTTGTTACGGGTATGACCAACATCCGTGATGTGATTCCGTTCCCTCGCACACCGCAAAATGCTGAATTTTAATTGTTTATATGTCATCTCAGAATAAGATTACATTAGAACAAAAGAACGTCCAACGGCAGGTTGGCCTGCCGTTGACGTTACAATTGATGCATCTTGTGGAGTTGCCATACGCCTCTTTGGAGCAGGAAATCCGCAACACAGTGGATGAAAATCCCGCTTTGGAGATTTACGATGATAATGCTGCTGAGCCGGAGAATCATGAGGAGTTTGCCACGGAGGAGTACGATGCAAATGGCGATCCTCTGGAACTGACGAATGATCAACTCCCTGATGACGAGATTTTTAAAGAAGACTACTATCGCGACAGCGACGATTATGACGATGGTTTTTCGGACTTGCAGTTGGAAAATTATATCTCCAAGTTGAACGCCCCCGACGAGTTACCGTCCAATCCCAAATCCGATATATACTATGAATCACTGCACGAACGGTGGCAGATGCAGTTGGATGAGATGGATATGATCGACCGTCAGGCGCAGATTGCGACTTATTTGGTCGGCACGTTAGACGACTCTGGCTATTTACATGCTGATTTACAGGCGATTGTTAACGAACTGCTCTATACAGAAAACATACAGACGAATGTGAATGAGGTGGAGTATGTGTTGACACATTACGTACAGGAACTGGATCCTCCTGGTACGGGCGCACGTAATCTACAAGAGTGCTTGTTGCTGCAAATCGACCGCATCCCAGATCACACCCCTGCGCATCAGACGGCCAAAGTGTTGATTACGGATTATTTCGATCTGCTGACCAAAAGACATTACGACAAGATACTCTCCGCGTTGGAGATTACCGATCAGGAACTGAAGGCCGCGTTGGAGGTGGTGCAGAAGCTGGACCCGCGTCCAGCGGCTCAAGAAACCCCCATGCAGAAAAACGCCGACATCATCATACCCGATTTCACCATCACGAACAGTGACGGCAAGCTGATTCTCACGCTGAACAATCAGTACGTGCCTAAAGTGCGGATTAATAAGGAGTTTAGCAACGAATACCGTTTCTTGTCGAAGGAGGAATATGACCGTCGTAAGGCTGAGGCGGAACGTTTCATGAAGAAATATGTCGATGAAGGAATGCAATTCATCAAGACCCTCACGTTGCGTGAAATGCTACTTTATAACACCATGTATGCCATCATGCAGCATCAGCGCGACTACTTTTTGTCGGGAGATGATAAAAATCTAAAACCTATGATTCTCAAGACGATAGCTCAGGAAGTCGGAGCGGACATATCAACAATTTCCCGCGTGTCGAACAGTAAATATGTACAGACGGATTTCGGCATTATCCCATTGAAGCACCTCTTCTCTGAAGCGGTCAACGACGACGATGTATCCTCCAAAGAGATTAAGAAGATGCTCGGCGACCTGATTGATGCCGAAGACAAGAAAAAGCCACTCTCGGATGACAAAATTTGTGTTATGTTACAGGGAAAAGGCTATAATATCGCGCGCCGGACCGTGGCGAAATACCGCGAACAGATGGGAATCCCGGTGGCCCGTTTGCGTAAAGAACTTTGATTAATGGATAATTGAAAATTGATAATTATGAAGAAATTGTTTTTGTTTGCTTTGTTGTACCTCTTTGCAGGTTTTTCGGTTGTGAGGGCGCAAACCACGGAGTTGACTAATTTGGTCATTTTTGTCCGTTTTGCGAATGATGCAGAAATCGATCATTCGTTTGCGTCAATTGATACGATGTTTAATGGGAAAACGCCCGGTTATCTCAGTGTCTATAACTTTTACGATGTAATGACATACGGGAGAATACATTACAATACCGTTTACACGAATAATGTCCAAAACGGGGTGATAATATCTTACCAAGATCCCTATCCACGTGGCTATTTCGAACCGTATAGCCCTTCAAACCCAATGGGTTACACGGAGCCGAATCCTTTCATGGGTGTTTCCATGCGAGAGGCAGAGCTGTTAGGCAGAATTGTGAGCTACGTGGATTCCATGGGTTTGGTGGATGCCACGGTCGATTTGGACGGCAACGATGATGGTATGGTTGACAATGTCAGTTTCGTTGTGAAAGGCGGCACAGGCGCATGGGCCTCCATTCTTTGGCCTCACATGGAGTATTTTCCGTATGACTCTCTTGATTATGAACCGCGTATCAATGGCTTGAGAATCAATACATTCAATTTTGAATTCGAGAGCGCTCCCACCTACTTCACGGCTCATGTGTTCCGTCACGAAATGGGGCATTCATTGAATCTTCCTGATTTGTATCATTATATTAATTATCAGAACGTTACAGCTGCAGGGAGTTGGGATATGATGTGCTATAATTATGGGAGCAACCAGATGGCAGCCATCTACAAGAACAAAATTCTGCATGTCTCTGACGATCCCATAGAAATCACAGAAGATGGCGATTACACGTTGCTGAGCGTCGGCTCCAGTCCGTCGCAAAACTGCTACTACATCAAGTCGCACATAGACCCTACACAGTGGTACGTGCTCGAATATCGCAATCAAGAGGACCTTTTCGAAGAGGGCATTCCCGGTTCTGGTTTGTTGGTGGCGCGTTGGAACGACACGGTTACGTTGGACTACGATGGGATGTTTGCCAACGCCTTCTTCGACTTCTACAACCAAGCGCACCAATACTGGATTTTCCGACCGGGCAGCAGTATCGATACCGTTAACGGCTCCATCGGAGATGCCCATTTTAGCCAGTTCGTTGGCCGCACCTCTTTCGGTCCCAACACCGACCCGTATCCCTATTTGACAGATGGAACACCGGAAAACAGCTTTGAGATTACCGATATACAAGTCAATGGCTCAGAGCTTAATTTCCATGTCCACTTCTTTGATACGGGGGTGGAGGAGTACCAGCTATCCGACCAAGTCAAGGTTTGGCCTAACCCTGCCTCAGACGTTATCAATGTACAATGTACAATGAACAATGAGCAAATGGAGGTGTGTGATGTTTACGGTAAGGTTGTCCGCATCGTAGAGACGTTGCGTGCAACGTCTCTACAGACCGCACAAATCAACGTTTCCGGTCTCGCAGCCGGCATGTATTTCGTGCGTGTGAAGACGGATCAAGGTGTGGTTACGAAACCCTTTGTAAAGAAATAATCCTAAATCCAAACAATAATGTCAAAAATTTTAGACGTATTAAAATCCAAGAAGTTCTGGCTGGAACTTCTCATCATGACCGTCGGTATGCTGATTACCGCCATCGCGGTCTATTATTTCTTAGTGCCAAGCAAGCTGATCATCGGTACCATTTCGGGTCTCTCCATTGTGATCAGCGGCGTTTCCGAGCAGCTGTTCGGGATCGCGCTACCGGTCTCCACGGTGATTCTGGTGGTGAACGCCATTCTCTTGGTGTTGGCCTACTTCTTGATTGGCAAGGAGTTCGGCATCAAGACCGTCTATACGGCTCTGATTTTAGGTCCGTTGATGGCCCTGTTGGAGAAGTATGCTCCCTACACAATGTTCCTGTCGGAGGGAACCACTTCTGTCATGGGCGACATTTGGTTCGATCTCTGCTGTTTCGTGTTGTTGCTTAGTGCGTCGCAAGCGGTGCTGTTCTCCATCAACGCCTCCACCGGTGGTTTGGACATCCTGGCCAAGATCGTTAACAAGTACCTGCACTTTGACATCGGCAAATCGGTGAGTATTGCGGGTGCGTGCATCTGCTGTACCGCCTTCGCCATCAACCCGTTCCGCATGGTGGTCATTGGTTTGTTGGGCACTTGGATCAACGGTCTGGTGGTCGATTATTTTACTGCCAACCTCAACAATCGCAAGCGTGTCTGCATCGTTTCCAAGGATTGGGACCGCATCCGTCGCTACATCATCGACGACCTCGTGCGAGGCTGCACGCTGTATGAGGTTATCGGCGGCTATACCAACGAGAAGTCCATCGAGCTGGAAACACTGCTCACGAAAGATGAATTTTCCAAACTGATGGAATACATTGGTAAAGAAGAGATTAAAGCCTTTATTACCGCTGGTAACGTCAGTGAAGTCTATGGCCTTTGGTTCAAGGACAAAAAACGCGTGAAGCAGCACGCGGAGATGCGATAAAGGCAACAGGCAATAGGCAATAGGATAGGGGCGTATCGCATACGCCCCTGCTTTTTTTTGAGTCTTAGGGAAAGCACTTCTCTGTTGTTATGGCAATCCCTTTCGTGCCGTCGGTGACGATGGTTGCATCCGGTTCGCCATACCGCTCCACCATCTTCTCGACGGTATGGATTTCCGGAACGTCAGGCGAAGCTGTAATCTCCTCATTCTCATCAGCTTCTTCTTCCCGATTCTTGCGGGTGCGTTCCACAATCAATCCCCACAGAATGGTGAAAGAGATGCTGTATAAAGCTGCTCTTTTGAGGACAACTTCTCTCGTTTTGCCGCCTGCAATCAGGTCGAACACGGCGGAAACCGCGAAAACGAAGATTAAGATGAGGGTATATCGGAGGATTTTCTTGTTCATAACGGGCATTATTTGAAAGGGGACCTCTATTTTACCATTTTCGCGCCATACCACCAGTCCTGCGAGGTCCGTTAAACAGAATCTGATAATATGACGTTGCAAAGATAACAACTTTATCTATTAATATGATGCAAAAAAGTCGAAAGGTTGCACATTGTTTTGAATTATTTTTTTTGCTATTTGGATTGTAACAATTTGATTTATAAATTGTTAGTTGATTCATTCCGAGACGAAGAATCGGGGCTCCGAGCTGTTTGCATATTGTGTCTGACAGTCACTCATTTCCCGATGAATTATCTTGCTGTTGATAACCCTGTTGATAAAAATATACAAAAGGATATTTTTATCAATATTCGTTTGTGTATTTTTGCAGCATCTGTTTAAACAAAGTAAAACGATGAAAATAACCGAATTGAAAAGGAAATTGCGTGCAGCAGGATGTTACTTCGAATCTGACGGTAAGAACCATGAATGGTGGTGGAGTCCGAACACGGAACAGCGTTTTCAAGTGCCGCGCCACATGACGGCTGATGTAGGGAAGGAATTGTTGCGATATTTGAAAGACCAGTCGGGAGTTAAATTTAGATAGCCAAAATAATTGATATATGGAAAAGATAATGGTAATCATAGAGAGAAACGACGACGGCACGTTTACTGCTGTGCCGCAGCATAACCAAAAGGTGGGGTTCATTGGAATGGGAAAGACGGTGGAAGAAACCATGTCGGATTTGCGGAACTCTTACAGCGAGGCCAAGGAGATGCTCCCCACATTGCCGGAGATGTCGTTCGAGTACAAGTTTGACACGGCCAGCTTTCTGCAATATATCAGCGGTCGGCTGAACCTTGCGGATTTGCAGACCATCACGGGCATCAACCGTCACCAGCTCAGCCATTACGCCACGGGAAAAAGTCGCCCAACGGCCAAAACCGTTCAGCGCATCCAAGATGGCATCAGCAGATTTGCGGATACGTTGAAGCAGGTGCGGTTAGTGTGATTTTTGTATTTTCGCCCACTCAAATAATCCCAAAACAATGTCCCGAGGCAAAACCACATGCAAGGTCCTGAAGGAGGTGCGACGGAAAATCGCCACCGTCTCTGACAAGCCGGTGTCCTCCATCGTTACTGTCCGGCTGCGGGATTTGCGGTAATCCCAGGGATTCCTTGCGAAAAATATTTTTCAACGAAGTGCAACCTTTTGCATTTTTTGGATCATATCGTTAGATTTAGTTGTTTATAAAATTCAAAATGATGAAAAAGGTAGCTTTTTTTCTTTTATTTGCCGTGATGGGAATAACAGTGTCTTTGGCTCAACAAACGGTAACATTGACTTTTACGGGTATAGACCAGAATAATACCTATAGGCGCATAGACAGCGTTAAAGTTGAAAATCAGACTCGCAATTGGTCGGAAACAATCTGTTTTCCCGACACTATCTATGTGTTGTCGGTTGGAACGGATGTTGATGATTATCAAGGCAATGAGATGCATGTGATGACCAACCCTTTTGCCGGTATTACGAAAGTGAACATCCATACTGTGAAAGACGAGGTCGTTAATATGAAGTTGGTGGATGTTTCTGGGAAAACATATGCTGGGTACAATGCTCGGCTGTCAGCGGGAAATAATCTTTTTGAGATTTCATTGACCACCCCTCAGATGTACATTCTTTCTTTGCGCACTTCTGAGGGAATGCGCAGTGTGAAGCTGTTGAACACGGGACGGGCCGATGTGAATCGAATTTCACCGATATGCGAAGGTGACTGTGCCAAGGTGTCGATAAAGGCTACTAAATCCCATGAATTTGAATTGGGTGACGAAATGCAGTATGTCGGCTATTCCATATACTATGACAGCATTTTGACAAGCATGGTTGTTGCCCAAAGCCAGTTTACTGATGAGGTGATTACGTTGGAATTTGATGTTCCAGCTCCTGATTCGAATTTGACGAATCTCAATTCTTGTGTGGTAGGAGTGGTAAAACCCAATGAGACAGGCGTTTTTAACCATATTACCGCTGTTTCAGATTATGAAGGAAACACGTATCAAGTGGTGCAGATTGGTGGACAATGTTGGATAAAGGAAAATTTGCGGTCCACGTGTTACGCTGATGGCACACTTATCCCGTCTGGAACGACAAGTTCAGGCAATATGCACAGTTATTCTGAGCCGTATAGATATGTGCCGGATAATAATGCATCCAATGTTAGCCTCTATGGATACCTATACAATTGGCCTGCAGTGATGCATGAAGATACCTCAAGTTTTACCAATCCCAGTGGGGTGCAGGGCGTTTGTCCGACAGGCTGGCATGTGCCGAGTGATGCGGAATGGACACAACTGACGAGCTATGTGGGCAGTCAAAGCCAATATGTATGTGGAGGTGACAGTGCTTATGTCGGAAAAGCGTTGTCCGCCGCCACGGGTTGGATCTCTTCTGGAGGGGCGTGTCATCCAGGCAACCAAGCTGCCACTGAAAACAATTCCACTGGTTTTTCAGCGCTTCCTGCTGGGCAATTCTTTTACCCTCAAATCGATTTCTTTGGCTACCTTGGTTGTTATTGGACTGCCACCCAGACCACTAACAATGGTTGGGGTGTCAAGTCGTGGAGCCGACAATTCCAGTGGTCGTCCGCTATTGTTGTCAGAGGTGATGTATCCAAACAGGATGCGATTTCTGTTCGTTGCCTTCGAGATTAGGCTGTGCTGCCGATTCGGGTAGTTGTATTTCCGCCATTCCGCATGATTTCTGCAAAAAATGATTGTCGTAATGGGCAATTAACGCTTTTTCGGGATTCCGAGCTGTTTGCATATCGCGTCCGCCAGCTCCTCGTCGATGTCTGAGTGTCTCGGAAGGGTTGTTTTCACTTTTGTTACAGTGTTAATGTAAACGTCGTGTTTTTTGCCGTGGTTTAGAAATTCACACTTATTTGCTTTCAGATGATTGATGAGTACTTTTCTTTTCACAATATGGCTATTTTCCTTTGAATGAATTGTTCCCTTTTGATGTTGTTTCTTTTTCCTCTTTTTCTGTTTTCAAGATGAGGTCAATGGCGTCCTGAAGGTTCTCCAGTGCTTCCTCCTCCGTGTCGCCTTGGGTGAGGGCCGCAGGAAGCTGCTCGCTCTGGGCTATATAACGCCCGCTTTTAGTCTTTGTTATAATGGCTTTGTATTCCATGTTTTTTAATTTTTGTTACAATAATTTTTAATACTGCAAAAATAACATTTTTTCTTTCTTCTCGGTGTGGTATATTTTTTTATTTTTGCCTTCTCAAGTAATTCCTATCGATGTCCCGAGGCAAAACCACATGCAAAGTCCTGAAAGAGGTGCGGCGGAAGATCGCCGACGCCAATGGTATCCCGTTGCAGGAGCGCGAGTGCACGCACACGGGCGACTGCGCGGGCACGTGTCCCTATTGCGAGTCGGAGGTGCGCTATCTCGAACGCGAACTTTCCAAACGCAAGAGTTTGGGCAAGGCCGTGGCAGTGGCGGGGATCGCGGTGGCTGCGGTGTCGATGACGGGG
>Ga0247610_10002424_pt1 | contig 21479 bp, 17 predicted proteins | sample 174DNAGHGhighgp2_FD_193483 | JGI IMG/M metagenome (GOLD analysis project Ga0247610, IMG submission 193483) | Sheep rumen microbial communities from Palmerston North, Manawatu-Wanganui, New Zealand - 1742 DNA GHGhigh gp2 | ecosystem: Host-associated > Mammals > Digestive system > Stomach > Rumen...
TGACATGAACCAAACATTAGTCCCATCAAACAAATTGCCAATATAAAAAATTTTTTATTTCCACCAATAATGTCCATAAGCTTGTTTTTCAAAATAATTATTTGGCCCTGAATATATTCCTTCAAATATTTCTAAAAATTTTAAATCATCTAAATTATCAACAAATAGCCCCCTTATTCCACTAAGAATATAATTTGGTAAAAACTTATTTCCAAGGGAACGGCTTTGCCAAAGATGTAATGCCTCGTGGGGAAGATCCAATTCTGATTCACCAGTAATCGTAAAAATACCAAGAGCTTTTTCTTTATCTGATATCTCACTTCCTGTTTTTCTTGTATAAATAAACGATAAATGTGACATGTCAAAACGTATATTACCATTTTTAGCAAAAAGAACATATCCCAAGCCTATTGAATTAAACGCAATATTCAAAAAATTATTTTTCCATTGCAAAAGTTTTTGTCCTTTTCCTAATGTCAAATTTAAAGGACCTACTCCCAAATCAATTCTTGAAAAAATTGCTTTGTTATTTGCCCAATTGTCTCCCATTGATGTCATAGTTGTCCCTATCATTTGATATCCTAATTTCCCTGCTAAATTTGCTATGGGATTTTTTGAACCAAAAGCCAGAACCATTCCACCTCCTCCAGTCAATGTCCATAATGCAGATGCGCTGCCACTGAGACCTGCTTTCCACGCATTGCTCCAATTGCCCTCATTATTTATAACATTCATTATAATATTGGTTGTACCACCATCTATTACGGAATTCATAAACCCAAACGACTTCGCTTTATCTTCATTTTTTGATAGATTAACACTGTTGATATTTGCAGACACAAAACCGCCGATAGACGCACCAATATATGCTCCTGTGATTGCACCTTTCCAGGCATCTGACTTCCAATTCCAGAATGCCGCTGTATGTGAGTGTATCGAAGCACCGGTATAAGCTCCTATCACTGCTCCTATTGCAATTGGTAATAACCAGGATTCTCCTGTGGTATCAACAAATTTCAAAGGATTGTTCAAACAATAAGAATATCTGTTAAAGCTCTGTGTTGATGTGGGCATCTGCACGTAGTTGTCGGGACTCAAGAACCTGCCAAGCAAGGGGTCGTACATACGACCGTTCATGTTAATTAACTGGAACCAATTCAACATTTCATGACCGCAATAACCTCGTGCAAAGTTTATGTCATTTTTGCTAACTATCTGTACACCCCACGGGTCATACTGTGCCTTGAACTTCTCGGTTCCATTTTCAGTATATAATCGCGTAATACTACCGAGATTATCAGTATAGGCATACAAAGGAGTAACGGTGTTGTTCACTTTGCGCAAGATAACGCCATGTCCAAGGTAATAGAATCGACATACCTCCGAGGGTCCTTGTGTCACTATCTCCATATCTCCAACGTAACGGCGTACCGTATCTGGCCATTTATAATTTGTCTTATAAAGCGATGACTCCCAACGCTCACCATCTGGACCATATACAATATCGTATCGAATAACAGCATGGTTTTCCTCTATTCTAGATGCCTTGCCAATGTCATTATACGTCACGTAATTGTCATCCGTTGATATCCTGCCTGACATATTATCTACCCTCTTCACTGCATGAGGGCGTATACCTGAAGTTGGTTGATAGTCATAATACCCTAAACCAGTCCTGTACTGTATGTACCCGTCATGGGTATATTGAAAAATATTATCCCAATGACTGCCTACATCCTGGTGTCTTATCAACCTATCCAATGCATCATAAGTAAAAATTTCACCCTCATTTGGAAGCATTCCCGAACGAGACATAAGATTGCCAGTAAAACGATCATATTGGAATGTCATTGCGTGAAGATTGGAATTCTGTCTGGTCATTACTATCGTAGACAGGTTCCCATATTCATCATATCTTATTGTCCTAGCCAAACCATTCTGCCCTGAACCTAAAGAATCTATTACATACAAGTCGTTACCATTGGAATAATAATCATAATCTTTTATATACCAAACTCGTTCACCATTCACCTTCATCTGATCACAAAAACCGTTGAGATCATAGCAATAGTCCACCGTGACATCACCTGGATAAACTGTACGAGTATGTCTTCCAAGCCTACTATAGGTATGGTTGAAAACGTATTGCATTGAACCATAGTTTCGGGTTTCCGTTATAACACGACCATATCTATCATATGTATAAGAAATTCCATGTGTTGGTGTGGAAATGCCCGTCAATCTCTGGGCCGAATTGCCAGTTGTTCCATAAGTATAATTTACCACGGTGGTACCCGTCGTCGTGCTTATAAGACGATTCAATGCGTCAAGGGTATGGGTCGTGGTAATGCCTCGTGGGGAAGATCCAATTCTGATTCACCTGTATTCGTAAAAATACCAAGGGCTGTTACTTCATTAACACTTTTACAGTCTTCTTGCCAATTTTCACGATGCCTACATCTCCGTTTTGAAGCATCGTATTTACCGTCGTGACATCAGCGTCACCTTCTGCAGAACCAACCATCTGTCCATTCATATTATAAACATAGATGGGCATGCCCTCAAGCGCACCTGTAATCCGTAGCACTCCTTCCTTGCTCTGTATCAGCACTGGCAGAGCTTTTACACTTGCCACACCGTTATTAATACCCTCCATCTTTGGAACAACATCTATCCAGCATAAGGTAGCTGTCTCGATGTCAGAGTTATAGTCTCCCTGTTTCGTGGCAAAGGCGCTTATATGGTAAGTGACACTAAGCTGCATCTCATTACCGCTGCCCGACTTGATGTCCGTGTCAGTAATAGTATATTGACAAGTAGCCCCCTCTGTCGCACAGTAAAACGTCAGTTTGCCATTATCATAACCGATAGTAGGCTTCTCACACTTTTGAGGATTGGGAGTGTCGGGCACAACATCGTCCGTTCCTTCTTTAATGAACAAAAACTCATTCCAACCCGTCGTGGCCATATATTTTTCTTTCGTCCAATAGGGTACATACAAAGTGGCATACTTACAAGCATTTTCACTAAATGCCCTAAAACTTGACATTGACTTCCCTGGGATAGCAAAAGGATTCTCTATCTGCGAAACGACGCTTACAAGATTATCACAAGATTTAAAAGCACAATCTCCTATCAAATTTACACTATAAGGAATGAATAGATACAGCAACCCCGTGCATTCTTGAAACGCACGATCTCCAATGGATGCGACACTGTTGGGCATGGTCACTGATGTTAAACCACTACATCTTGCAAACGCAGAATTACCTATATTCGTCACATTGTCACCAATTTTCAAGGAGGTTAATCCCGTACAACCAAAAAACGCATTATTTCCGATGGTTCTTACTCTGTTGGGTATGGTCACTGATGATAAACCACTACATTTATAAAATGCATTATCACCTATATTCTCCACTTGGTTACCGATGGTCAAAGAGGTTAGACCAGTACAGGAAGCAAATGCACTATTTCCAATATTTGTCACAAACTCACCGATGACCAAAGACGTAAGCCCCGTACAGCCAGCAAATGCCTCTTCTCCAATGCTTGTCACGCTGTTTCCAATGGTCAAGGAAGTGAGCCCCGTACACTGTTCAAACGCATAATCACCGATAATCGAGACACCATCGGATAAGGTTACTGAGGTTAAACCACTACAATGAGAGAAAGCAAACCTGCTAATGCTTGGTATCTCTTTCGGTATTACCAATTCGGTAATTTCCGTACCCTCGTCCATGTAAAGATGTTTTGCCGAATATAATGGATTGGCCTCTTCATTACTAAAACTAATTCTACACCATGCTGCCAAATCCTTGATGATTACCTTTCTCAAGCTGGAACAGCCATAAAACGCTTGGGAGTCGATTTTTTTCAAACTTGCTGGTATCGACAAAGAATACAATGACAAACATTGAAAGAATGCATTGCGTCCGATGCTGGTTACACTTTCAGGAATGGATAAAGAAGCTATTCTGGAACCAACGAAAGCAGAATTGCCAATGGTTGTAACGCTATTGGGGATATTCACAGAGAATGGGTCATTGCAATCCACGAATGCATAGTCGCCTATCCTCGTCACTTTTAGCGTTTTGTCATTGTAAGTTACTTCTTCAGGAATGTTCACAGTTCCTTTATACGTTGACGGGTAAGGTCCAATTGGATTAATGCCAAGATAAGAGTTATACAAATAGGTCACTTCCAACTCCGTTTTATCATTGATGAAATTGTAATAAATGGTAACATTATCTGCATTCTCTACCTTAATGTCAAAAGCAAAGGCTTTGGTATTTATTATGCTCAAGAGCATCGTTATCAGAATTGATAAACTCGTTTTTCTTTTCATGATATTCCTCCTTATCTGTTTTTTGTTTTCCTTATATATAAGACGTTTGACATTCCTGTTTTTAATCCCTAACGGATAGAAATTTACGTATTTTCTTCTCCGCAAAAGTAGGAAATATAAATGAAACTTCCAAATATTTTGAGTTCACAAAGTTCACAACAAGGTAGAGTCCTTAATCGTAAGTGGTTGGTTTCTATATGGATATGATTGAAAGTACATTTTGTACACTTTCGCTAATTTACAGTCTTCTGATGTGTGCGTCAAGCATTTTTGTCCCTTCCGCATGAAAGAGCTTTCGATTGATGTCTCGACGGATGTTGGATATACGTTGCTTGGACAGGCCAAGTAACACGACTATCTCAGACGGGATGAATCGCAACCGAATTAGCATGGAGGCCTTCTTCTCGTTGTCGGTAAGCGAATGGCGTTCATCGTTGATATGTTCGTAAAAAGACGGCAAGTTGTCTTGGAGTAACTTTTGCAAGACCTCCCATTCGTCTTCTGACGGAACTGTTATCTTACTTGCCAGCATATGAAACCTTTCCACAATCGACGAGGCGAGTACGGTACTTTCTATATCCCATTTCTCTGGTCTAGACTTGTCATCCTGATAGGCGGAGAGCGTTTCCCTTAGTTCCTCCAGTTCTCGCTCCTGCGACAATCGGTATTGTTCATGGTCCTTATTGGACAGTTCCAAGGCAAGTCGCAGGTGGTTGTATTGCTTGATGGTCTCCGCGTATTTTTCATTCGATTCCGCCAATTCAGACAAGGTTTTCCGTTTCCGCACATCCCACCAACGATACAAACCTAAAGCCGAGAGTATGCATATTCCCAATAAAGCATATAAGGTATTTCGGAGTTTTCCTGCCTCCTGTTCCTTTTGAGTGGCTAATTGTCGTTGACGGTTGTAATTGTATATGGCACTGACTTGGTGCACCCTTTCTTGGTTGACATGCATAAACGTAGAATCATTACTTGTCGAATATTGTCTTGCATATTTCGCAATAGAATCAGGAATGTGTCTCTGTTCGTATGCAGACAGTAATCCTTTATATCCTGCCTCTGAAAAACCACCTGATAAGGTTTTTCGAAATTCAATTATGGCATTATCAATTTTGTTTTGTGAAAGAAAATACTTCCCCTTATAAAAATAATACAATTCCTTACCGGGCTTGATGTTTCCCTTTTTATCAAAGAAGCCCGATTCATTTTCATGTATTTGCATATACTTCCATGCCTCTTCGTATTGCCCTCGATCAAGGCATACGCTGATTGGTATGATCAATAATTGTGCGGCCAGGTCATTGTGGCCAAGTTTGTGATAAAAATCAATACACCTATTTGTTATATAAAGCATACTATCAGTATCACAACGAAGGTGATACACCTTTGTCCTTAATCGATAAGCAATAATAGCAGATAAAGTGTCGTTATTCTTCCAATCATAATATTCTGCCATTTTTATGGCACTCATCTCATCATCAGGCAAATATTGCAAGTGAAACAAATCTGCCATCTGACCATAAATGGCAGCAAGTGTCCTCAAGTCACAATCTTTTCTCGTTGTGTCTGCCATTTCCACAGCCTTTTGGTAGCATTCAAGGGCAATGGGTGATTCCCCCATGTCATGGTGAACGCGTCCTTTCAAATAATGTGTCATCATCTTTTCATTGGAGTTGCCGTGGCGGTCAAAGTAGTTGACCAAGGAATCCACGGTGGGCAGCCATGCCTCGGTGAATACCGTGTCGGCACGGTTGCACTGGCTCACGTAGCTGAGCCTTTGGCACATCGCCTCGTTGTCGGTGCAAGAGGCAAGCACCGTAGCCATGAGAAATACCGATATGATGTGTATGATGTATTTCATGGTTGCAAAGATAAGCAATTATTTGGAAATTGCAAGGGATGTTAGTAGAAAGAAGTGATGGATGCTTTGGAGATTGAGAAGATTGAAAATTGAAGATTGAAAATTGAGGATTGAAGGATTGTGTTTGTGGTTGATGTCGATAAATAGCCTTGCAGCACGGAGGATGCCTATGGCATTTCCCATGGTTGTGACAAACAAATAGAGACAATCTTCAATTATGAATTGTGAATTATCCATTGTGAATTATGAATTGTGAATTATGAATTGTGAATTATGAATTGTTCATTATTCATTGTCATTTATCCCGACAAAATTTTGTTCAGGTTTTCTTGCGAAATAGAAATGGGAAGTAGGAAAAATGGGTTAAAATGGCTGAAAAACTGTGTTTTTCATCGTAACATAACATGTTACGACCATAACTATATGAGTTATGAGCGTAACTATGTATGTTAAGCAAGATAATGAGATATGTTATGAATGCTCAAAAACTATGGTTTTATGCATAAATAATCACAATTTGAGTGCATAAACATGCGGTTGTTTTTGTAATCAGCTCTAAATCAATGTGTTATTTAATAGTCTATAAATGGGTATTTTTTTGTCCAAGGTAAAGGTTGGTGAAAAATAACGCAAAATAGAGGGTCGTTTTTAGCACTTTTTATTGACAAATATATGATTTGTTTATATAAACACATCTGAAATTACGAACCTTTGAAATGAAATCGTCCAAAGTGAAACTAATAAAATTACCATCTTTGTCATATAAACGTCCACCTACGTAAGAGTCTGTCAATACATCTAAATGATATACGACTTCGTCATTGAGCGTTCCCACACAAATGCTATGAAGCCCCATCATCTTTTTGTCGCTTTTGAGTTGTATTAACCATTCTGGAAGGCTTTGTTCTTCCAAAGGAGTATATGGGATGGTCGTACCATACAACTCTACTGTTTCTGTTTTGGGTACAGATACGTCATCATCGGAAGAACATGCAGAAAAAGTAAAGCATGATATAGTCAATACGATGATAAGAGCCAGATAGGAAAAAGTATTTTTCATACGCTACAAATGTTTAGAATTGTCTCACTGACTAAATGGTATTTATGGTATTGGCACAATCCACTTCGTTTCTTGGTTGAATACTGTTTCTGGTGTAATCTTTTGTGCCTCTTTCTTGGTGAGTTGTTTTGACCAGACCGCACGATTGGACTTGTCAGCCCCTTCGCCCGTATTGTTGTATTCCAGATAGCGGACCGTGCTCTCATTGTCTTTCTTTCCCCAATTGTGCCAACCCTCTGGACGAATGTGCTTGCCCAATTCGCAATTCATGAAGATGGTATAGGCGTAAGGTCTCCACGGTCTTCCGAGAAAAACCTTGTCTATTCCGTTGTCAGCAATCAACTTGCAATGATTGAAAATATATCCGTAGGATTGGTCGGCTGGGGTAGAGGCAGCCGTTACGTATGAGTTGGCTTTGCTTTTGATGGTACAGTTCTCAAACCATGCCGTTGACGGACCAAAGATAAAGTCGGTTGTACCTTCAATGTAGCAGTCCTTGAAATACAGACGTGTTCCACCTACTCCCGTATAAATGGTGTCTTGATGACCGAGGAATCGGCAGTTGATAAAGAGCAGCTTATCTCCTTCCGTATGGAGAGCCACAGCTTGTCCTAATCTGGCAGCGTTGTTCTCGATAGTGATGTTTTTCAGCGTGATGTTTGTTCCTTCAATCTTCAGCGTATATGTGCGGAACGTGCTCATGGGCTTTCCCGTGGTGGGCAGTTTGATGTTGGCATGGTCATCATACGTGATGATGGTTTGGTCACGGTCTTCACCGCAAATCTCTATGTTGGTGAGCCATGAAGGAATAATCAGTTTCTCCTTGTAAGTGCCTTTCTTGACGAAGATAACCTTGTGGTATTCCATGAAAGCACGGCAAACCTCTATGGCATCATCGATGTTGCGAAACTCGGCAGTACCGTCGCGAGAGACAAATAGAGTATCAGGATTGTCGTACTTGTTGGCTGCGTAAGCAGAACAAATTGTACAGGCAAATAGTAAGATTGACAGTATTCTTTTCATAAGTGATCGTCTAAATATATTAAATAATGTGTTTCACCTCTTGGATGTCCTTGATTTTCTTGAGTCGTTCGATGACCGAATTCATCTCTGTGCGGTCGTGAACGTAGATTTCCAAGCTACCCTCAAAGATACCGTCGTTGCTGGTGATGGTAATCTTGCGAATGCTCAGGTCTAATTGGTCAGAGAGCACGTCTGCCAAATCGTGTAAGATACCCTTGCGGTCAATGCCACTAATCTCGATGATAGCGTCAAAGTACAGTTGGTTGTGCATCTCCCACTTGGCGTCGAGGATGCGATTACCGAAGCTCGACTTCAACCTATTGGCTACGGGGCATTTGCGCTTGTGCAATTCCACGTGGTTCTTGTTGTCGATGTATCCGAGAATGTCGTCGCCAGGGATGGGGTGGCAACAATCACGAATGATATACATGCCCAATGTTTCTTCTGTGATGATACATGGCACTTTCTTGTTGAATCCCTTGCCTACGGTAAGCAAGCCACGTCCAACGGGAACGGCTTGTTCCTTTTCTTCTTGGCTCTTGACAAACGGCACAAACTTTCTCCATCCTTTTTTGCTTTGTTTCTTGGTCTTGCCAAGAATCTCGTCAATGTCTTTGTCGTTCAGCATGATGTTCTTCTTGCCTAAGGCAAAGAGCAGGTTCTCATGCTTCTGGATTTCATGAATGTCGCAGAGCTTGTCGAGGATAGACGTGGTGAGTTCCATGTCGTGTTTCTTCAGCCATTCCACCAAGATGGTTTCTCCTTGTTTTTGTATTTCACGACTCTCTTTGCGCAAGATTCCTTGAATCTTACCTTTTGCCTTGGCTGTGAAGACAAAGTTGATCCATTCTGGATGAACATGTTGCGACTTACTGGTGAGAATCTCCACTTGGTCTCCACTTTGTAGGCGATGGCTGAGAGGCACCAACTTATGGTTTACTTTCGCCCCGATGCAATGGCTACCGATAAAGGTGTGTATCTGGAATGCAAAGTCTAATGCCGTACAACCTGCGGGCATGGTCTTGATTTCGCCCTTTGGCGTAAATACGAATATCTCGCTCGCAAAGAGATTGAGCTTGATGGCATCAAGGAAGTCCATCGCATCAGGTTGTGGATCGTCGAGAATCTCCTTGATGGTACGAAGCCAATCGTTGAGTTCGCCTTCGTCCTCGGTAAATTCTGTTTCTTCGCCATTGTCTCCCTCCTTGTATTTCCAGTGTGCGGCAAAACCCTGCTCTGCAATCTCGTCCATGTGGTCGCTTCTGATTTGCACCTCAATCCACCTGCCTTGTTTTGACATCAGAGTGACGTGCAAAGCTTGGTAACCATTGGTCTTGGGATGATTCAGCCAATCGCGAAGACGGTCGGGATGCGACTGGTAAATCTTACTGATTGCCACATAGATATTGAAACATTCCTGGATTTCCTTGTCACGCTCTTTCGGAGTGAAGATGATTCGCACGGCAAGAATGTCGTAAATCTCCTCAAAGGATACGTGCTTGTTTTGCATCTTGCTCCAGATGGAGTAGGGACTTTTCACACGAGCCTTGATCTCGTATGTAATTCCCATGCTGTCGAGAGTCTTTTTGATGGGAGCGGTGAAATTGTCGAACAACTTCTTGCGTTGCTCTTCGCTTAATGTCAGCTTACGGCTAATCTTGTCGTATTCTTCGGGATGCTCAAACTTGAAACTCAGGTTTTCAAGTTCGGTCTTAATTTTATTCAGTCCTAACCTGTTGGCAAGGGGAGCATATATATATAATGTTTCGCCCGCAATCTTATATTGCTTGTTGTGTGGTTGCGAGTCGAGCGTTCGCATATTGTGAAGGCGGTCGCAGATCTTGATGAGGATAACACGAATGTCGTCACTCATGGTGAGCAGCAATTTCTTGAAATTCTCTGCCTGTCCCGATGCCTGTTCGCCAAAGATTCCACCGCTGATCTTGGTCAATCCGTCAACGATTTGTGCAATCTTGCTGCCAAAGATATTAGATATGTCTTCTACCGTGTAGTCGGTGTCTTCCACCACATCATGCAATAATGCGGAGCAAATACTCGTAGAACCAAGTCCCATCTCCTCGCAAGCAATCTGTGCAACGGAGATAGGGTGCATGATATATGGTTCACCGGAAAGCCTTCGCACGCCTTTATGTGCTTGTCGTGCAAAGTTGAAAGCCTTGGTGATGAGGTCCACTTTCTTGCGATGGCGTGAGTTCAGGTAAGTATCCAACAGATGCTGAAAAGCATCATTCACCAGTTTGTCTTCTTCGAGTTCTCTGGTCTTGTCGTTTTTGTCGAGGTCAGGCATGTTTCTTTCTCCTATATTTATTTCACCTTAATCTTAGCACCTTTTTTAATAAAACTTCCTTTTAACTTATTCAATTTCTTGAGCTTTTCTACAGTTGTGCCGTTGCGTTTGGCGATAGATGATAGCGTGTCTCCTTTCTTGACGGTTACGTCGCTGCTTCCCCTACCTCTGCGCGACTTGCGTTTGCTGCTTTTGGAAGAGCTATATGAATGTTTGGAGTATCTGGATGAAGAGTAGCTATAAGACCTGCTCCTGCTGGAAGACCTGGCCACAGGTTCTTCTTCTCTCACATCTACTATCAAACGACGATTCAGCAGTTCGCTTGCATTATACGCATAGATGGAGTCTTCGTTGTCGATGAAAGCATTGATGTATTTCGCCGGAAGGCGCAAGGCAGACAATTTATTGTTGCCATTGATGATGTTATGGCGATATTGCGGATTGAGTTCTTTCAGTTGCTCGATGTCAATGCCCAACACATTGGATATTTGTTCCATGTGAACGTCGCGGTCAACCATGATCGTGTCGGTCTTTTCTGGCAATTTTGCGCGTAAAGGACAAATGTTGTGGTCGCAATAGTAGTTCATCATGTAATTGACGGCAATGAAAGAGGGAACATAACCGCGAGTCTCCCTTGGCAAGTAAGGATAAATTTGCCAATAGTCGCGTTCGCCATTGGCACGATGAATAGCTTTCTTGATATTGTCTGGACCACAGTTGTAAGCCGCAATCACCAAGTTCCAATCACCAAAGATACGGTATAAGTCGCTCAGGTAATGAGCAGCTGCGTAAGTAGATAATATCGGGTCGCATCGCTCATCAACGAGAGAGTTTACTTCAAGTCCGTAAGTCTTGCCGGTAGCCAACATAAACTGCCACAAGCCCGTAGCTCCAGCCCTGGATATAGCCCGTGGGTTAAGGGCAGATTCTACGATAGGCAGATACTTGAGTTCCAACGGCAACCCATAGCTCTCAAGTGCTTCCTCGAAGATAGGCATGAAGAAATTCTCAGCTCCAAGCATCAAGCTGATGGTACGGCGCAATCTGCCCTCGCTATATTTGTCGATAAACTGTCTCACTATTTTGTTGAAAGGCATTTCCATGATGGTAGGAAGCCTTTTCAATTTGGCAATGATTTCCTCATCGGTAAAAGAAGGATTCACGTTAGGCAAGTTGCAGGTGCTGTCTATAGATAAGTATGTCTTTTGATGATAGTCATAGAGCAAGCTGTCCAAGTCGTAAGTCATGGATTCAGGCAAGTCTATTTCCTCACGTTCACCTTCGTCATTGGTTATGAATACCGCTTCGTCTTCATCGTAAGTGCCAATGTTCTCGTTGATTTGAGCCAACAAAGGCAATGGCAAAAATAGGAGTACAGATACTATTGTCAAATATATTCTCTTCATGTATTATATATATGTCTTTGATTAAAAAAATAAACTACATTGTAAGCCGATGGCAGAAGATTTGATAGGGTTCATATCCAGTTTGTTGCCTTGGCTGTTGATAATTGCGGGAGTTACACGCATAGTCAAGTCACCTGAGATGTCAAACTCTGAGAGAGAGGCATCTACGTATGCGTCGATGATAGAGATGGCATATACACCGCACATCACGAAGAAGCTAAGGTCACGCCATCTGCGGTATCGGTCTTTACGATTCTTAAACAATTCCTCGTAATGCGACTGATAAGCAGGTGTAATTCTTGTCCCTAACCGTTGGAATTTAGTATAACTCTTTGTGTTGGGGTCATTATCCTTGAGATCAAGATATGCTTGGGCGTAGTCGTGGTACATCATGTTGTTCCACCGCATAGCGTAAGCACATCCCACAAATCCACCGTATATGATGGGGAGCTTCCAGAATTTCCTGTTGTATATTTGTCCTGCACCGGGGATGACGATAGCCAGCCACAATGCTTTCTTGGGATTGGGTCTCCATGATTTCCAATCGCGCTTTTGCTTGGGTTGTGGTAACGAGTCGGTGGAAACCAAGGAAATATGTGTAGTGGTAGAATCCTTGACGATATTGAGAAGGGAATCAGGCATTTCGATGGATAGTATGCTGTCGGTCATCATAGGCTTTACGGAATCGCATGGTTCCGCAAAGAGATATGTTGCACACATCAGCCAAATGCCAATGGTCATACAGAAACGTGCCTTTATCGAATGGATTCTATTCACTGATTGTTTGCGTTCAACTTATCGAATACGTTCATGATGTGTTCCAATTCCTCTTCATTGTCGAAGGGAATGGTGATTTTACCCTTTCCTTTAGGGGAGCAAGTCATTTGCACCTTGGCGGAAAAGAATGCAGAGAGTTGGTTACGAAGCATGTTAAACTCTTCAGGCAGGTGAGACTTACCCATGTTCTTCTTACTCTCTTCCAGGTTTTCACCATTTTTCATCCTCTGTGCCAGTTCTTCCACCTTGCGCACAGAATAACCATTCTTCTGTGTTTCCTTGAACAACTTGATTTGCAATGATGGACTATCTACGGCAAGCAGAGCACGAGCATGTCCCATGTCTATCTCCTTCTTCTGGAGAGCCATCTGCACCTGTGCGGGAAGCTTCAGCAATCTCAAGTAGTTGGTGATGGCAGTACGACTCTTTCCTACACGCTCGCTCACCTTTTCCTGAGTCATTCCGCTATTCCTGAGCAGATGTTCGTAAGCCAATGCGATCTCAATGGCATTCAGGTCTTCACGCTGAATGTTTTCCACCAATGCCATCTCCATCACGTTTTCGTCGTTGATGGTACGGATATAGGCAGGAATGGCGGTGAGCCCAGCCAGTTGTGAAGCACGCCAACGACGTTCGCCGGCAATGATTTGATAGCGGTTCTCAGCCGTTTGCCTAACGGTGATGGGTTGTATGATGCCTATTTGTCGAATGCTGATTGCCAGTTCCTGCAATGCTTCAGGGTCAAATTCCCTACGAGGCTGGTTGGGGTTAGCCTCGATGAAATTGATGGGTACCTCATTGATGGTAGAACTACCTTGGGCATTGACGCCCGTGGTGTCTATCAGTGCATCGAGGCCTTTACCCTGTATATCGTCAAGTCCTCTTCCTAATGCGCTTTTGTTGTATTTCTTGTGTACTGCCATGGGTGTATATGTCAACTGTTTTTATTGATGATTTCTTTTGCTAATGCAAGGTGGTTTTTCGCTCCGGTAGATTCCGTGTCATAGAGTATGACGGGCAGTCCATGACTGGGGCTCTCGCTGAGTTTCACGTTTCTTTGGATAACGGTCTTGAAGACAAGTTCCTGGAAGTGGCGTTTCACTTCATCGTATATCTGGTTTGCCAGACGCAAACGACTGTCATACATCGTCAGGAGGAATCCTTCTATTTCAAGTTTCGGATTCAACTTGCTTTTAATGATTCTGATGGTGTTCAGCAATTTGCTGATTCCTTCCAATGCGAAGTATTCACATTGCACGGGGATGATGACTGAGTCGGCTGCCGTGAGGGCATTGACGGTAATCAATCCCAATGACGGACTACAGTCGATGAGGATGTAGTCATATTCTGGAGAAATAGTATCCAAGAAGTTCTTCACCACTTTCTCTCGGTTATCCAAATTGAGCATTTCTATTTCTGCTCCTACTAAGTCGATATGGCTCGGTATGATGTCAAGTCCTTCAATGTCGGTCGTATAGATGGCATCACGCACGTCGGCTTTGTCGATGATACATTCGTAAAGTGAACAGTCAATCTCTTGGATGTTCACGCCCAATCCACTGGAGGCGTTTGCCTGTGGATCAGCGTCAACCACCAGTACTGTCTTTTCAAGTGTAGCCAATGATGCTGCTAAGTTAATGGTGGTCGTGGTCTTTCCTACACCACCTTTTTGATTTGCTAATGCAATGATTTTTGCCATTTTTTATGTCCTTAAATCAGATGGAAATGGGTTCCATCATGAAAAATTAGAGTGCAAAGTTACATATTTTATGTGAGAAAGATGTATTTTAAACCTTTTTTCGTACTTTTGCACGAAAATATTTGAAATTCATGAATCAACATAGACCTTTCGTTCTTATTTCCAACGATGATGGATACGATTCTTATGGCATAAGATTGTTGGTGGATGTGGTAAAAGACTTGGCTGACGTCTTGGTGTGCGCACCCGATTCCGGCCGTTCTGGATTCTCGTGTGCTTTCTCGGCAACGAAGTATCTGCTGCTGAACAGACAAGAGAATATAGGCGACGTAGAGGTATGGTCTTGCAATGGTACTCCGGTGGATTGCGTCAAGTTGGCGATAGACCAACTTTGCAATGGAAGAATACCCGACTTAGTCATTGGTGGAATCAATCACGGCGACAACTCTACGGTGAACAATCATTATTCGGGTACGGTGGGCGTAGCCTTGGAAGGGTGTCTGAAGTATATTCCTTCCATTGCCTTCTCCAGTTGTTATTATGATGTTCATGCCAATTTAGAACCTCTGCGCCCATACGTCGAGAATATCGTGAGAAAGGTTTTGGCAGAGGGATTGCCCAAGGGTATCTGTCTGAATGTCAACTTCCCCGCTTCTGAGCGTTTTGATGGCGTGAAGGTTTGCAGAATGACGTTTGGAAGATGGGTGAACGAGGTGGTGAAAGCCCGTCACCCACGTGGTTATGATTATTACTGGATGGTGGGGCAATACCAGAATGATGAGCCTGAGGCAGAAGATACTGACCAATGGGCATTGAATCACAATTTTGTGGCAATCACTCCCACGTTGATAGATGTCACGGCATACGACTTCATGAATGTGGTGAGAGGTTGGGACTTGTAGAAATAAATATTGACAATGAGATATTATCTGATAGTAGGCGAAGCCAGTGGAGACTTACATGCGTCTCACTTGATGGCATCTTTGAAACGTGAAGATGCACAAGCCGAATTTCGCTTCTTCGGAGGCGATATGATGTCGGCTGTAGGAGGAGAGCGAGTGAAGCATTATAAGGATTTGGCTTATATGGGATTCGTTCCCGTGTTGTTGCATTTGCCCACTATCTTCCGTAATATGTCATGGTGCAAGAAAGACATAACCCGTTGGAAACCAGATGTGGTGATACTCGTTGACTATCCTGGATTTAACCTCAGTATAGCCAAGTATGTAAACCAGCACACCCAGATTCCCGTCTATTATTATATCTCACCCAAGATTTGGGCTTGGAAAGAATGGCGCATCAAGAGCATCAAGCAATATGTAGATGAGTTGTTCTCCATTCTTCCCTTTGAGGTTCCTTTCTTTGAACAAAAACATCACTATCCCATTCATTACGTAGGTAATCCCACGGCTGACGAAGTGCGTAGGTTTAAAGGTAATTATCATGAAACTTTTAAACAGTTTGTTCAGAGAAATACACTTGAAGACAAGCCTGTTATCGCTCTTCTGGCAGGTAGCAGGAAACAAGAAATCAAAGACAATCTTCCTGATATGATCAAGGCGGTTGACGATCAGCACGATTACCAACTGGTCTTGGCTGGAGCACCTTCCATAGACGATGCGTATTATGCGAAATTCATAGAGGGAACGCGGGTGAAAATCGTACACAATGATACGTATGCCTTGCTTTCTCATGCTACGGCGGCTCTTGTCACCAGTGGAACGGCAACGTTGGAAACGGCTCTTTTCAATGTTCCGCAGGTGGTGTGCTATGAAACGCCACTTCCTAAGCTCATCCGATTTGCATTCAACCATATTATCAAGGTGAAATATATCTCATTGGTAAACTTGATAGCCGATAAGGAAATCGTCAAGGAATTAATGGCGGACAAGTTCCAGGTGTCTCTTATCAAGGACGAGATAACCAAACTTCTGCCTGGCAACCCAGGTAGGCAAATCATGTTGGATGAGTATCAGGACGTTCATCGTGCGCTTGGAGATTTTGTTGCCCCAGACAATGCCGCTCGCAAGATGGTTCAACTTTTAAAAAAGACATAATATATTAATAAGGTATAAATATGACTATTGCAGTAGATTTTGATGGAACGGTGGTAGAACACATGTATCCAAAGATAGGAGAGGAGAGACCTCATGCAACGGAAGTGTTGCGCAAGCTGATGGAAGATGGGCATAAGCTCATATTATGGACGGTACGTGAGGGACCTCTCTTGGATGAGGCTATAGAATGGTGCCTTTCTCGTGGCGTGCAGTTTGCGTCTATCAACGAGAGTATCTACGAGGATCATCGTGAACATGCTCCATCTCGAAAGCTTCATGCTGATGTGTTTATTGATGATTGCAACATCGGTGGACCGTGGGATTGGGAACTGGTGTATCGCATGATTCACGAGAATCTAACCTATCGGGCCATTCTTCGCGAGATTCGCAACAAGAGCAAAGAGCAACAAACTTTGGAAGAACAGCCCAAGAAGAAAAGAAGGTGGTTTGGCTTTTAGAGTATGGTAATTGCCAGATGGCCGGGTAACCCTATGTTTTAAGATAAAAAGGATGAAAAGGATAATGAATATGATTGGTAGGATGGGATTGATGGTTCTCATCTTGTTTGTTGCTTTGCCGTCTTTGTCGCAAACAAAGATGATGGTGCTGTCTGATACTCATGTGATGAGCTCTAAGCTCATTGTCAATGATGGTACGGCTTGGCAAACGGCATTGTCGAATGATCGCAAATTGTTGGATTATAGTCAAGAGATTTTCGATGCGTTGATGGATACAGTATTGCAACGAAAGCCTCATTTGCTCTTGATAACGGGCGACTTGACGAAGGATGGTGAACTATGGAGTCATGAACATGTGGTTCAGGGGTTGGAAAGACTACGTTTAGCAGGCATAAAGACCTTTGTTATTCCTGGTAACCATGACTTAGGCAACAATAACGCTAAGATTTTCGATGGCGAAAATTCGTATAAGGCGGAAGTGGTTGATGCAGAGATGTTTGCACAGATGTATGCTCCGTTTGGCTACGATGCTCATTCCGTTCGCGAGGCTACGTCTTTGTCGTATGCTTGTGAGCCCATCAAAGATTTGGTGCTGATAGGTATAGACTCAGGAACAAGTGGCTCTCTCACAGAAACCACGTTGAGTTGGGTTTGCGAACAAGCGCAGCAGGCAAAGGAACAAGGTAAACAGGTGATAGCCATGATGCACCATGCGTTAGTACCCCATTTCATCGGTGTTGACAAGATTGTCAATTCTGCCTTCATCAACGATTATGAGAATGTTCGCAACAGGTTGGCTGATGCCGGTGTCAGGGTTGTCTTTACGGGACACTTCCATTCTTCTGACATTGCCAAAGACTACAATGCTGATTTGACCGAACATATTTTCGATGTTTCTACTGGTTCTGCCATTTCCTACCCTTGTGATTTCCGAGAACTCACTCTCAACGAGGATAAATCGCAGTTGATGATTACCACGGGGCATGTGAAGACATTGAATAGTGATGCTGATTTTTCTACGACAGCTAAAAACCGACTCCTTGCCAGTTTAAAGAAGATTGCCAATAGCAGAGTGAGCAATGAGATGCTTGCCGATATTGCCTCTCTTGCACTTGTCTTACATGCAGAGGGCAACGAGCATGAGTCGAAAGATGCCAAGAATCTCCTCACGATGTATGATTTTGGCAGGAACATGTTGGTTTCTAATGAGGCGATGAGTCAGAAAATCAAAAAGATGGGATTGTCTTGGGAACAGGTATCTGCCGTTCTCAACAGTATGCTCAAGAATATCAGTTGTTATGGAATGGAAGGACGGGAAAACGTGACCAACGACCTGACTCTGACCATTACCATGCCCGAACTTAAAAAAAAAGACCTATTGAAAGGTGACATCGACGGAAATGGCTTGATAGACATTGCTGATGTGGTTGCATTGGTTAACATCGTCCTTGGCGAAACGCAAGTTGTTGACACAGAGACAGCTGACATGGACAATAATGGTATTATTAATATTGCTGATGTCACTGTTCTCGTCAATGTATTGTTAAACTCAAATTAATTTCTCGCTGGCAGCACTACCACCGTCGTCGTGAACAAACGATATTACAAGTAATAATATTGAAGTGTATCTTTCCAAATAGTCAAACTCTAATCTTTCAATAAATATTTATCCAATGACTTAATAAACTTTTTTGTCTTCTTACTTCTATATTTCTCGATGCAACTCATTATTATTGCTCTTTTATTGTTTAAGTCAATAATGGGGGATGGCTTGATGGTTTCCACAAATTGTTTTGCAGAATCCTTAACCTCTTTAAACGCTTCTGGGCTATAGTTAAGAATTTCAAAGTAAACGGATTGCGATATATCATCTTCTGCAATATGTTTGTCCTTAAAACCTTCAGTAATGCACACACACAAGTAATACTCTTTAAGTAATTCCCTTTGTGTAGCCTTTTTTTTCAAATCTGCTGCTGATAGTTGTCCAAAACAATTTATCAAAGATGATATTGACAACACAAAAACAAAATAAAACTTTTTCATATCAACCTAAAATCCGCAGCTCTATAGTTTAACTATTTTTGCCATGTTAGATTTTTCACTTACCTTAGTGCTGCAATTCAAAATAAGCAAATTCATCAATGACATGGCAAAGATAAGCAAAAAAACTGGGAGGATCACCGCTTTTGGCGGAATATATTTCGTTTTGGACAAATTTGACTCTATTCTGTGGCTCAATAGATTTTTCATAGGGGAGGTAGATTGAAAATTGAAGATTGAAAGATTGTGTTTGTGGTCAATGTCGTTAATATCCTTACAGCACGGAAAGATGCCATAGGCATCAGATGTCAGTAGCCAGCTATGCAGGTCTGCCGTCAGGTAGACCGAAATGGCTGGTAAAAAGGTTTGGATGAGAAAAAGCCTGCTGTAGGTAGGCGATAAGGTTCTTCGTTTCCCCTACCTACAGCAGGGCATTCCGTACACGGCATTCTTTTTCCCAGCCATTTACTTTCCCTCGCTATCACGAACAGTGACCGTTGGTTCGCCGTACCTACTGGGCACGGCTGTATGGCTGACTACCAACATCAAATGCCTAACGGCATTTCTCTTCCTCACAACCAATCTATCTTCATGATGTTTTTTATTATAAATTTAACCATCTTCCCAATATGCCTTCAAGATGAAAAGGTTCTAAAAAAAAACGTTCCAAAAAGACAGTCAGTATAATACCTAACAAACCACAAACAGCTACCATACAATATATTAAAAATACAGGGATTGTTTTGTTATATTTTGATCTTGAATATATCTGTATGATTTGGTTATACTTTTTCTTGTATCTTATAAACAATAAAAGATAGATGAGAGACGCTATAACAAATACATACATTTTAGGAGGGTTTCTTCCTACAATTACATAGTACCCCCCCCACCAAATAGGACTAAACAACCCTCCAAAACAATTTCCTACATGAATAGTAGGTCCAATAACTTGCTCTTCTCCTCGTTTCTTAAAAGCAATGTAAGTCCTATAAAAGATGTAATCGAAAAAACATATCATAATCATATATCATTATATTTTACCAGCTAATAGAGAATGAATCATTGAGATTCTGACGAATAGTTTCTCCTGTGTATCTATAATACAGATAATCAGCAACGAAATAACCTACACCAAAAGCCGCCCCTGCACCTGTGGCCGAGAAAACTGCAAGACCTATGTCAATTGTATTTCCTAAACCAATTCTGTTATTTGTCAATATGTCTTTAGTGTTTTCAATTACATTAAAACCAATGCCAAGCCTAGCGGCAATCGCCCCTGTTGTCTTTAAACCATTTGGAATCTTATCGCGGTAAAGCTGTGCATTGCTTGATAGAATCTTCCACGGTGTATGATTCTTTACATATTTCTTTCCATCATATACCAGTTTGCTTTTTGTAGATGTTTTCATGCCATTCCATTGTTTCGCAGAGATTGTAAACGCTGTTCCTAATGTTCCGACCCAAAAACTTGTCGCAATTCTATAATCAGGTCTGACAACCACCTCGGGGATGTCGCCCTCAATATTTCCATACGAATCCCTCGTATAGACAATATCATCATTCCCATGCATGGCATGGTTGAGCAATCCTATCTGCAGCCCCTGCATTGCACCCGACAAGAAATCCCCGCCAGCAGCCCATGATGCCAGTCCGCCCAATGCCGTGGTCGATGCAAGCATCAATTCCGTATTCATGTGGACACCCTGGGCAAAGGATCCTATGCCAGAGGATAGTGCGCCCGTCAAGAATCCCCTACCGAAGCTGTCGCCGTTCAAGGCGTTGATGGCACCCGTCGCAAAGCCATGCGAGCCGGCACGCAATAGTTCATGTCCGAAGTTTCCCACACCGCCAAAAACGGAACCGATGCCATACGAGGCAGCGGAGGAGAGGAGTGAAAGCCCGCCTGCTTTCAATACGCCTTGGTCATTGTATGCTGCCATCATCATGCTGCTTGCCATGTTGTAAAGGGCAAACGCAAAGACGGCATCGTCTATCCCAAACAACTCGCCGCTTGGGTCTGTGTATTTCAATGGGTTGTTCAAGCAGTAACTATATCGGTTGAAACTCTGCGCCGAGGTGGGCATCTGCACGTAGTTGTCGGGGGAGAGGAAACGACCAAGCACGGGGTCGTACATCCGCCCGTTCATGTTGATTAAATGGAAATCGTCCAGCATCTCATGACCACAGTAGCCACGGGCGAAGTTTACGTCGTTCTTGTTGACGACTTGCACACCCCAAGGGTCATACTGCGCACGGAACTTCTCCATACCCGTTTCCGTGTAAAGGCGGGTGACGCTGCCGAGGTTGTCCGTGAAGGCATACAACGGGGTGACGGCATTGTTCACCTTGCGCAGCACCACGCCATGCCCGAGGTAATAGAAGCGGCACACCTCCGACGGCCCGCTTGACACGATTTCCATGTCCCCCACGTAGCGG
>Ga0247610_10002425_pt1 | contig 21476 bp, 49 predicted proteins | sample 174DNAGHGhighgp2_FD_193483 | JGI IMG/M metagenome (GOLD analysis project Ga0247610, IMG submission 193483) | Sheep rumen microbial communities from Palmerston North, Manawatu-Wanganui, New Zealand - 1742 DNA GHGhigh gp2 | ecosystem: Host-associated > Mammals > Digestive system > Stomach > Rumen...
CCTTCAACCCAATGACCGTCTGAATTACTAATTGTTATTGAATAATAATCGAAATAACGTTCATATTTAGGTTCAGAATTTAATGTAGTCAGTTGCATCAAGTTTCCATCTTTATCAAATAATCTCTTTTTAATTTCTGGATTATTTTTTAATTCTTCTGGACTGTCAAATTCCATGGAAACTTCATCAAGTCCACCTTTATACAGCCTAAATTTAACCATTAAAACTCCGTTACATATAAACCATTTTTATTCAACCAGTCTGCAACCAAGTGCCTATGACAAAAACTTTCCGGTTTTTCATAACACAATAAAATTATATCTTGTAATCGACCAAATTGTTTTAATTCGTTAATCACATCTTCTGGTCTTAAAGTATCAAGCACTTCTTCTTTAAAATGTTCAATGTAATAATTGTTGTCACCTTTATGTTCGCCTACAGACCATTCTACAAAAAATCCAAGTTTTGGAGCAAGTTTTTTATATTGATGACCTGTATACCAATCTGGAGCTTTGCCACAGATTGAAACTGGAATAAGACCAGCTTTTTTATATGTTTTTATTTTTCCAAAATAACCTGTATACATTAAATAACCCTCAACTTTTCAAAATCTTCAAGATGTTCCATGATTTGTTTAAACTTTTTGTTCATATTTTCAAGAATTTTAATACTCTTTTTAACTGCGGGAATTACACGATCTAGCTTATCTGGTGCAAAATTAATATGCGTTGACAAATTATCGTCATAAGTGTTATCGCGATAATCCGCTTTAAGAATTATCTGAACTGGACAATACATCTGTTCTGGTATAAGTCTAACATTAAGACAATAATGTCCGCCTACTATATACCTATAATCATCATCAAGCGGTATTCTACCTTTCTTAAAGCCAAACTCTTTAAGAGCAGCTTTAATTTCTTTCATTTTTGTATTAATTTCACGCTGATTCATTTTCGACCTTTTTCTTAAGTTCGATATAAGCTTTTAACAAATCGATATAATCATTACCTACAGCATTAAGTAAAACAGCAAGATGATGAGCTTCTTTAGAATACTGACATCTAAGTTCAATCTCTGTTGCATCAGGATGTTCTTCTTTATATTCTTTTATTCTTCTATTATATTCATAACGCCAATTCAAATCTACAAAAAGTCTATTAGCAGAATTTAATTCTTTGTCTAATTCTTCATTTGTAAGCTCATCAACTTTTTTTCTAGCTGTATGTAAACTCATATTATTCCCCAATTATTTTCTTTACATAAGGATCTATTGGTTCAGTGCCTGTTCTTTCATAATTCATTGCATAATTACATTTTGGACATTCCCATCTAATCCAGCCTGGTCCAAAATATACATAAGCATTAAGCAAATTTACTTTTTCTTTACATTTTTCACATTTGCTCATATTATTCGTCAATTAATCCTCTAATGTAAGATAAACAAAGCATACAGGCGGAGTTCCACCACTAAATTGACTTCCAGTACCAGAGTATGGAGCTGATGTCATCATTTTTACTTCCCAACCCATATTAAGCAAAGTTTGAATTTTCTGTTCTGATTCTCCTGCTTGTACTTCTACCCATTTCTGTTTCATTTTATTCTCCGTCTTTTTTAACAGGTTTAACAAATTCTTTCATTACATCTTCAGAAAGTGAAAAACTCGGTTTACCACAATCTTCCATTTTAATTAAGCCAGAATCTAAACGACCGTCGTCCATTCTAACTAAGAACATTGTATCATAATCTCGGCCACACTGATGAATAACACCAGGAAGCTTAAAATATGCAATATTACCAAGATGTTCTTTTGCGATATCAATTAATCCATCCCATGTAACAATATGGTCAGCAAAATTTTTGATATCAAAATCTACTTCACCTAAATCAATCATGTTTACTCCTTATACTTACTTGACTATCTTAAAAATAACATTAAATTTGCCAATTACGTCAGTTCTATATATTCCGCAGAAATTAATCGTAAATGGATTATAAGATTTAAATTTCTCTATACATTCATTTGTTATTACCACCATTATGTGGCTTACCGGATCATGATCTATTGGATCAGGTCCAGCATCCATTAAAGCCATCGCATTGAATTCAAACGGCCACTTTATAATTTCAACTTTACTTGAAGTTTCCTTGGAAAAGCTAATTTGCGATAATGCATTTTTCATTCTAACGCATAATGCAATAGATAATGGCTTCATCACTGGGTCATCAGGTAAATTAACATTATTCATTATATAGTTAAGGTCATCTTGTAACATTATCTACTCATATCCTCCAGGTCATAGTATGCATCATATACATCCATAATCCAATTGTCTTCATTTTTTAATTCTTGTTCAAGTTCTTCATCAGAATATTGAGCACGAGAACCATTCTTTTCTGCACGGTCATACGCTTTTTGTTTTTCTGCACCTTTATATCGAAAACGAATATCATGCCAGAAATGACGATCGCTATGATGTCGTCTTAAAGACCATGCTCTTTGAACATCATCTTCCGTTAATCCAAGCTTTTTACGAACTCTCTCAGCAATATTATTATAACCATCAAGAACATGACAATATTCAGGTTTTTCTACCTTATATTTTTGCCATTCTTTATCGCATTCCTTAATAAAGCGATTAAGTTTATTCTCGTATCTATCTTTTTGAGTATTGTTCATATTTATCGCTAATTCCTAGGCGGCTTATTCATTTCATCAAAATTTACATAGATATTAACATTGTTATTTTCAGTGTAAATATCCATTGGTATAAATCTAACTTCTGATGTAGTCCAAATTTCATCTTCAGTAAAATCAACAGATTCTGGCCATGGATAATAATGAATATCAAACATATAGATTATTGATGAAAATTCATAATCTTTATCAGGTAATCTAACCATATAAATTCCTTAATCTGGTAAATTATGAGCTTTTTTGAAATCTCTGAACATATCACCTACATGTTCAGCAAATTTATCCCTAGGCATTCTACTATCACTACTAAATTCAACCATAGAAGAAAAATTACGAATAAAAGTGACTAAATCAGCATCTTTAATCTTTGTTGCACTAGTAATTACCCATGGACCTACTTCTGTAGCCTTTGTAAAATGGATAGAATAAGATTCTTTGTCTTCAAAGACCTTTTTTCCATATTTTAAAACTTCACTTGCTGGCAGTCTTGTAAATGCAGCTACAACAGAACAGACATTTTGTAATGTGAGCGGAATTTTTTCAGTAATTGTTTCATTATCTCTAGCTGCAATCTGCCTATAAAGCTCTTTAATTTCTATGTTGGCTTCTCTTACCAAGTCATGAGCATATTCCAACGTTATACAATCGAAATCAATATCAGGATTACCGAAATAACCTGGTTCTCTAACATGTTTAACTTTACTTTGGTCAATTTGTATCATTTGCTATTTCCTTTTAATGCTTCCAAGCTTACCGATTTACCATTAAACGTATAATATTCACCATCGAATGTAATCTTATTCCATTCCATATATTCTTTCATTGGAAATCTGAGCCAAATGAAATAATTATCTTCCTTAATATGATAGCCTTCAACAATATCATATTGATGGTAATTCATTCCAGAAGAATTTACATATTGTTGGGTAAACTTATAAGTAAATAATTGATTTTCGAATGCAACACCATTAATAAACTGGTTTACACTTGACATAATAATATCGGCAACAGTAGGAACTTTCCAATTCTTTACTTCTTCTTCTTTTTCTCTTTCAATACGTTCAATTTCACGAAGATCAGCAATTCTTTTCGGCCAATATTTTTCATCAAAGATAATTTTACCGTCTTTATCAAGCTTTATTTCTTGATGCGTCATATAACGCCAAGTCCAGAAATCCTTATCGAATTCTTTGAAGTTTTCACTCTCAAAATATTGAATATCTTCTTCATAAGGCTCATGATAAACAACGCCAGATAGAGGTTCTCCCCAATGATGATTCATAAGGGACAATTTAGCTCTATCAAAATCGCCATTAAACTTCTTTAATGCCTTTTTACAAGTCATAAAACTATAATGACTGCCAGATTCCTTAGCTAATTGCCTTACTATTTCGTGCTTAATTTCCATATTATTTAGTTGTTAATCTAATATTCACGATATTGTTCAAATTACTACCATTGCATGTTCCATCAGCCTTTAAAGTAAGACGTTCTTGGCCGTAATTCTTTAACATGCTATAAACTGCATTACCATTAGGCGTATCAGTCAATACCATCGTAGCTTTTACTTTATTATCGTCAGAAACTTCAAGATTTGTAATCTTTGCAAAAGTATCACTTACAGGAAGTTCAAAATTATCCATATTAAGAACAGCAATAGACTCACCAGACTTAATCAGATTCTGATATTCTTTAACTGCATTTTTTACAGATTCTTTTGTATATCTGGAAACGTTTTCTACATTACCATTAACAGTGACCTTCTTAAAACCACCATTATCTTCAATGTCCCAAATTTCTCTTTCGCTTTTACCACGACGACCTAAAGAATAATTAGGTTCATCTGTATATTCTTCTTTATATTCAATCATTATTAATCCCATTTAATTTTTGCTAAACGTTCATGAATACTATCAGACAACTTATAAAATTCAACTTTCCTTTTATGATCAAAATTGTCTACTGTCTTATCAATCCAAATATCCATACCTACATGTAGATAATATGGATCTTTGCCCATAATAGTTACAATATCTTTGCAAAGCTGTTTCCACATATCTCGTTCTTTAATAAGTGAATCATACTTATCATCAGTTCTTTCATAGGGCATAGGTTCATCAGGAGCCTTAGCTAAATAATCGTCGTCATCATACATATTATTGATCCTCATCAGTTGAGAATGGACTATCATAGTCTTCTTCGTCCATAGACGTATCTTCTAGGTCCTTTTCCCATTCTTCCTTATCATTCTTATACTCTTCAATAGAACACGTCTCATGATGTCCGTATGGCAAAACAATACAGTCATAATCATTACCATTACCTACATAATTATGACTGTCGAATTCGAAATCTTCATCCTTCATTCTATACATATTCTCATAAATTGTGCCATCTTTGTCTGTATAAAGAATGGGAATATGTTTTCTTAACGGACAATTACCAAAACCACGTTCACTTAATTCTGATAATTCTTTTATAAGTTCATCAATAGTCATTAGGTTTCCTCCAGATTTTCTTCATCATCTATGACTTCAGTAGTTTTCTTTCCTTCGAAAACATTATTAACGTTTTCAAAATAATCCCATGCATACCAAAGTTGATTTATTGGGTCTAAGATACTTCCGTCATTAAAATACTTAACCAATTTTTCTTCAAATTCATAACAATCTTTTGGTTCGAATGTCTTAATCGGATCCCAACGGCCAGGAATATCTGCTTTGATGTATTCACCACCGCCGTTTTTCTGCCATTCAGCAACACCTTCATCGTATTTGGATAAATCCATACCCTTGAAGAACTTAATCTCAATTCCGTCTGTTCCTATCATACCAGGAAAACCATTGCAACCCTGAGCTTCACAATTATGAGAAATATCAATTTCCATAAATGGCCAGTTCATCATGTCTTTTGTCCACTTATCCGGCCTAGCATGTGAACCTGGCTTTATACGAGTAATAAAAATCTGATAAAACCTAGGTTGAATCTGGCTGATATTAATATCAGAGTTAACCCAGAAATAACCGCCTATAAATTTTGAGTCTTTTTTCATAACTGCAGCATTAAGAACTTTACAAATATTTTGAAGAGATGTAAAATGCTTAAATTTTGTTACTTTAGGGATTTCGGTTTCAGACATTGTTAGTTTTCCTTAATTTATTTTTAAAATGTTTTTCATAAGCAAGACGAGATTTAAGAAAGATAATAATACCAGTAGGATTACTGGAATAAACTTCCTTATCATCTATTACTAATGTACAATGCCATGGAATTGTAGACTTATTGATTTTGATTTTATGTCTTTTATCAATTTCAATAAGGTCATCACCATTGCAATTATGTGGAATATTAGCCGAATCCATCAAATGGCACATATTCGCAAGTATTTCTTCGTCACTTAACTCCATAATGTAAAATATAACAAATTTATCCTATTTTGTAAACATAAAAATAAAACCGTATTTTATTACGGTTTTTTATTCTTTATTTTTAGCTTAAATCTTATTATATGTCTTTTCGGTAATGGTAACTTCAGTCTCTTTTATACTGTCTTCGCCATGTTCATGAATATATTTCATAATAAAGGCTGTTGACATTCTTTCTGCTAAGAAACCATATAACCTAGCTTGATATTCATAGGTATTATTCGGATAGGAATCACGTTCTACATAAAATTCTCGATAATCAGCAATATGTTGTATCATCTTATTGTAGTCATTCTTCACTCCGATTTTCTCGTCAAACTTCAATAATGCACCAAACAAAAATTCACAATAAGTATTGAACAATTCTTTGGAGAAAATGAACATATTATACGGGAAATAGAAATGTGAGTCAGACATCACTCTCATTGCTGGAGAATAATCCTTGAGGTCAGTATGAATAATTCTCATCAACCCGAACAAGTCCTTACTATTATGACAAAGGTCATAAGTAATGTAATTGTTGAAAGCTGAACCTAATCTCTTCGGAATAATTGGCTTGTCAAATTCAGTAGGAACGTAATTCATAAAATCGAAATAACGTCTATAATGACATAAACCAATATATTCAGCCTGTAATTCAGGATGCTTCCAGATATGATAGATAGAAGCGAGTTCAGACCACATTCTGTCGTCTAATTCGCTATCAATCTTAATCATTTCCAAAGACGAGTTATTTTTAATATCCTTACAAGTAATTATCTTGTAACAACTATTATTAATGCCTACATCTTCATAATCTTTATGACAACAAACATAAATTTTTAACTTTTCTTCACTCATAGTATACTATTTATTTGTTTTTCTCTACTTTTTCTGTAGCATAGTTATGAATAATAGTAGTAATATCCTTATAGAGCTGTGTTGCCGATGTATTTGCATTGACATTCATTTCGTTAATCTTTTTAACACCATACATCATAGCTACTGTCTTCGGTGTCGGCAATAAAATTGCTGGAATTGTCAAGATACCAAATGAAACAACCAAGATACTAATCATCTTTTTGAGCTTCGGTATGTTTTGTTCACGTGTAACTTCGCCTTCGACGAAATAATTCACTAAACAAATAATACCAACTACTGCTAATGCAATAATTACAGCTATATATGAAATCGTAAGAAAACTTGTGATGTTTTCATATAGGTTAAATAGATAGATTAAAGAACTTGTCATTTTTTATCTCCTTTAAATGGGCAGAAAATTACACCCTGTGAATTTTTAATTTTTCCTTTAATGTTTGTTTCAACTGATAATACAGAATAATCAGCAAGCTTTGTATCAGATATAGTTTTAATTTCTGGTTTCTTATTAAATAAATTCTTTGCACATTCTTTGCAATCATATTGTCCTGGATAGGACAAATATACTACGCCTGTCATTTCATCTAATGGTTTCCATTGACCACATTCTTTACAACGACGCCATTCATCGCCTTCATTATCTATTGCTTCGTTAGATATACGAATCAACGAAAGATATTCGTTAGCAATTTCTTCTTCGGTATCAGCTATAATAAAACGAGTTGAACCAGATGGCAAAATCTTATGTAATATTACATCGCCTTGTTTAAAATTAATTTTCATTATTTCCTCATCTTTAATGCATAGCCTAGCTGCATTTCATGTTCTGCTAATTTTAAATGTGTTATAACTTCACGTAAATGATCCATATATTCAATGAATTTATCGTTTTCTACATTTGTAAACGTATAAAACCATTCAATCATTGGTATATCTTCTTCCGTATTAACTTCAACACTATCAATGCTTCTTACTTCCCAAATTATATGAGACTTATCTCTAACACCCCAGCGAGGTTCAGAAATAATACATTGAGCAATTTTGCCTTTCATTGTATTTGGCCAACTTTTGCCAGCAAATAAAACAGTATCTTGTCTATACAAATCCCAATGTTCAAGCTTATTATCTACTTCTTCTGGAATCATTAATAATCTCCACGAATATGCTTAGAATCACTATGCTTTACGATATAGTCATAATCAACTTCATCGGAAACTGTCTTCTGTTCAACAATTTCATATCCATCAGCATAATCATCATTCGGATCTACAACATGAAGATGATATTTATCGACTAATTCATCAATAAATTGCTTAACTGGAGTTCTACAAATTTCATGATATCTAAAATAATCTGGATCACCCTTACCAGTCCAATGCATTTCACGATATCTTAAAATATAAAAATTATTTGGTCCCATTATCGTATTCCTCTTATGGCTTTAGTGTTTTCTTCATCATTTGCTGGATCATCATCGTCAGGTTCTACTTCATCGTCCGAGCTATTTTCGTTAATAAGGCGTTGAAAAATATCGAACCTTGTTCCAGGACAAAATTTTTTCAAAAACTTAATCTGTTCGTCAGTAATTGGCTTAGCTTCCTTAGTTAATGCATTAAAGATTTCGTCTTTTGTATAACGATATTCTTGCAGGGTCTCATAATAAATTCCGCCATTATTATCTGCCCAGTCATATGCATAGAACCAATCAATATATTTCTTGATTTTCTTTTCGGTCAAGATGATATATCGAAAATATTTACCTTCATCACCAGGAAGACTTGTTTCTATAAAATATTTTGACATATTACTCTTTAAAAATGTAATTCAGTTGAATTAAGTTCTTCGTTAAACCAGTTATTTTGTTGATAACGTATAGAACGAATATGTTGAATAAGCTTTTCTTTTATTTCCAATACTGCTTTTTCTGCCCAAATCTTATTAAGTTCTTCACATAATCCATCATCGCTCATTTTGCTATAACGAACTTCATCAGAATCCGGCTTAGGACAATCAAGATAAGGAGGAAAGTCTAATCGTGTATTCTCGGCACTCATATTCATCCCTTATAGATTTAAATTCATTGTCATCTTCATTTTTATAATCATGTTGGAAATTAACGCCTTCACCAATAGACTTTTCTTCCTCTTGCATATTAACCTTCCGTAGATTCTAAATAAAACACAGCGATTGGAGATTTTTTGATACGTTCTAGCTTAACAACTTTGAAATTTTCCTCAGTCAATGCTTTCTTCAAAGCATTAGATGCAGCTTCAAAGCTAATATACCTATTATCATTCCAAGCTTTTTCAAACTTATCCTTATTTTGCCTAAAACGAGTATATTGACGTGATGCTCCAGGCGTTCCTTCGGCATCATCAATAATTTCAATTTTAAGATTGTCTGACATAAAATTTGCTTTAAACTTTACCATTTGTTTCTCCTTCTTCAATAATTGGTTTAGCGTCTTCAAAAATTACATCTTCTCTATTAGTTACCTTAGAGAAAACAGGCATAAGGATTTTCTTGATCTCAGAACGAGTAACAACAAGTTCAGGATTTTTTCTAGCATTGTGGTGTTCGGGCAACTGTTCAAGTTCTTCCTTAGTAAGAGTTCGATTTACAAGAACACGCTTTGCATAAGTACCACGCTTGAAGAAAACTGGATAATCATTCCAGTTTACACCTTTTTCCATGAGCATATCTTGTTTCTCAGAACTATTTTTACCCAATAATTGCTTATCAGAGTAATAAGCTCTTGCAGCCATAGAAATAGAGTTCTTAGTTGCATCGAATTCACGCCAAAGAATAGTGTTTGCTGCTTCAGTTCTGCTAGGAACGTTCCAAACACGGCAATCAAATTCTGCTAATGGCTTATCAGGATAATAATTATGAATTACCTGATTAAACTTAGCAGTAGCCATAGAAGCGATGACAGAAGTAAGCTTCTGAACTCTACCACCGAACATCGGATCTTTGACATCAGACAAAATGAGAGAAATTTCATCTGACTGGACATAACCAATACAAGCATCTGTCTTCTCGACCAGATACTTCATGGTTTCTATCATAGAATTGCTCATCTTGATATCATAAGGACGTTCCATTCCTCTTGTAAAGGTATGGAAAGCTCTACCATCAACACGAACACAAATCGGTAAATGCGGGATTAAAACACGACCTGCTTCAATACCCTCATAATACTTCAGTCTATCACCCATTTTATCAATCATTTCTTTTCCTTTCTTACAGTTTGAATAAATTGACGTAATTCAGTTTCCGGTTTTTCAGTAAAAATACAGAGTGCACCAAGGAAATCATTAGAATATGGCTTATCGCCAGCAACTGCATAATTATACAGTATATCAGATACCTGTCGACCACGAATATCCCACAAAGCTTCAGGTGCGGTAAATGTAGAATCGACATAAACATGCTCCAGCTTCTTTTTCAGCTCAAAATTACCTTCACACTGTTTAATCATTGCTTCAAGAACTTCAATAAAATTTCTCATAGTAATCCTTTTTATAAAATATAAAAAATAAAATGGTTTTGTCAACCCTTAATAACTTCGGTTCCAAACGAAATAGCCTTTTTCTTCAGCAGGAACAAAACCACATTGAATATAAAAATGTTCTACACCGGGCATACAATGTAATTTAATTGTCTTAAACTTATTTTGTAATATATCCATAAAAGCAGTTCCGTAATAATTTCCTCGTTTAGTCTTGTCTATTTCAAATGAAGACAAGTAACAATAATCATTAGGATATACTTCATAAATGGCAACACCTACAGGTTTGCCATTTTCATCTTGATATAAATGCAATATAGCATCATTATAGTCATTTTTATCACACATTTCCATTGTAAGTGGAAACTTGGACGTATCTATTAAATCAAAAATGTCGATTAATAATTCAGTTTTGTTCATTTTTAATTAAAAAATTCTATCGCCAATAATATTATACCCATTTTCTGAATAAAATGTAACTGAATCGCCAGGAACTATTTTAAGTTTATACCATTTAAGTCGATTTGATAAAATTGCACTAATTATAACATTACTTTCTTTTAATTTAATATTATAATATTTTTTATTTTTTATTCCGACAACAGTGCCTTCGAAATAATCATGCATTAAATCTTTCATAGTTTTAAAAATTAATAATAAGCTTATAGTTCCAATACCAATAATGATCAAGCGTATCTGTTTCCAGATAACGCTCAATAATATCGAAATAATTATGTCTTAGAATAACATGTTTCTGCCTAGGCTGTAATCTCATGTTATCCAGTGCCTTAGTAATTGACTCAGGAACATAGTTTATCTCAGCTGTGTCCTTAATATCAATAGGCATATTGAGATTAATTTTCATTTCATCGGCCAGTTGTGCAAAAGTAAAGCCTAAACAGAATGCTACAATACCCATGATATTCTTTAACATAGTTTCTCCTTTAAACACAGCCTCCGCAGCAACCCCACGGTATATTATCATTTGCTACCTGTTCAATTTCATCCTTATATTGACGAATTTCTTCCGGTATATCGTCTTCATCAATAGACCAAGGACCTGATTCGACATGATCACCCCAATCATCATCAAACCAGACACTTCCGCCAGATCTTAAATGGTCAATTTCATATTCCTTACCATCAACCTTAATAGTCAATGTTCCAGAACATAAACATGGCCATTCGCCAGTATAATTTACAAATTCAATAGTAGGCATATCATCCTCAAATGCATTGAAAAAATGTTCTTTTAATTTTTCAAAAAATTTCATGTTAACCTTTTAACGAAGTAATCTCTTTAATGCAATCTTCGAAGCGGCAAATTCAGTATCGCCTTTACGTAACGATTTGATTGTGCTCATTGTCGGGCCAATAAATTCTTTCTTATTTTCCCAACGCTTACATACCATATCGTAAAGTTCCTTACCTTCAATACCAAGCTTATCTATTTCTTTTGCCATAGATAAGACAGTTTCGAATAATACATGCATTCTGGTCTTAAGAACCTTAACATATTCAGAAATTTCCGGCAATTCTTCAGGAACTACAAGAACTTCATCGTTTAACGGTCTATAACCATTGCACGGATTGACATTAGCATATACGATATCCTTAACTGGATCATATCGCATAAAGATTTCTCTTTCTGTCAAGTTGTTCAATACCATGAACATCTCACAATACTGAATACCTTTAACTTTGCACTTATAACCGTTATCGAATGTAACGACAACACCTTCAAGTGTAGCCGGATAATCAGCAACTTCCTTGAGCATATCTTGGAAATTGGTATAGTTCTTGACTTCTGCCATCTGAACACCCATATCTTCTGCAGCTTGACGAATATCGTTTAACGGCAATTCGTTACCAGTTGCATTCGGGATAACAGCGAGCAATTTAAGAGCTTCATAGTCATACTTGACTACATGTCTATCACCGCTCCAGATACCTTCGAACAGATATGTATTATCTGTGTTCATTTTAGAATCGTTTACACAATCATTGAACCATTCTTGTGCCCAGTCAGACTGTTTTGCAGTGAATGAGCCTCCAGTCTTTATCTGCCACTTTTCTGTATAGGGATTATAGAACGTAATAGCAAGGAAACCATCAAGCTTATCCATAACTCTGAAAGGGCCAGACAAATTCGGACGATATTCTTGAGGAACAATGTCATAAAGCTCCGTTGCTACATGGTCAATAGTAATAAATTCCGAATGGTTGAAGAACTTTCGGAAAGGGCGTGCAACAATTTTACCGGTATGCTTATCAAAAGTAATACCACGAGCGTTAATCGTTACATCATTCCAAAGCTTGTTGAAAGTTGTATGGATATTATACTTGAAACCTACTAAATCTTCAGTTTCATGCATTGATAACATACCGTCTTCAACAGCCTTATAATAATCTTCTAATTTCGGAATATACATTTCACTACCTATTATTTTTATTAAATTTAGTAAAATTTAATGTATTTGTCAACCTGTTATTCTACAGGTAATTCAGGCAATTCCATCCAATGTGTAACTGCCATAGACTTATGATAACCTTCAGTATCATTAATCCACCATTGATGGTTAATAACGCTTTCGAAATCACCAATACAAATTTTACCACTAGCTACGACAAGAACATTTCTGTTATTGTCAGGTAATATATCCTTTACGGAATTCCATTTGTTCTTTTTCATAAGGTTAGTTGTCTCCGTATTTAGCTTTTAATTTTTCATAAAGTGCTCGTTCTTCAGCTTCTTTCTTTTCTGCATCACGTTTAGATTTCTCTGCTTCAGCTTCGCGCTTGCGCTTCTGTTCTTCTTCTTGTTTTTCGGTTTCAGACTTGATATATGCAGTTAAAGCTTCATCGTTATAAAGGAATTCCTTTTTGAACATGCAATAACCAATATAGTCGCCATCGCGGTCACTGTCACTAGTACCAAAATCAATATTTTCTGGTTCATCTGCACGCTTTACATGCATATCATATCCGCTATCGATACCTCGAAAAAGTTCATGCTCTACATCATAATGATACTTACCGTATTTAGTGTATAACTCAGTATATAGCCGATTATACACATGCTGAGCACGTGTAACGAGCTTTTCATAATTTTCTAAGGTCTGTTCAACTTCTTCCTTGCTTAACATTTCATAACCTTTCACAATTAAAAATTAGTTACTACATACCAGATAGCCTTATAAGCAAGATAGAACCAGTTGAGAAAACCATGCAATATAGCCCAAGCTACAGAATGGTTAAAACACCAGCTTACACATACTGCTCCAGTCATACCAATCAACATCGGCAAACTGCAGCAACTAATCCTAATAGATTTCTTTTCATTTGACATATTTGTCTCCTTTATCTAACGAAAAATTCTTTTGAGTCTTTTTGTGCTTGATTATAATCATCAGCCCATGCCTGAATAAATTTACTATACATTACTTCAGGCGAATAAGCTTTCTTTTGTTCTTCTATGAACTTTGCATTCAACTTTTGATAATTTTTATCAAATTGTGAGCATGGGAATGGGCAATTATTACATCCGCCAAGATTAAAGAAGCTATAGCACCATGCATTGTCATGACAATATGATGGAGCTTCTTTTAAATAACGGAGATAAGTTGCCAATTTTTCTTCATGAGTAATTCCAAGATTTTGAAGAACGTTAACAAGTTTATCATTCAGTTCTTCAAGCGTTCCATTATTATCAATATGGATCACGGCATGATTTGGAACATTAATACCAGTTGCAACAGGACTTAAATTTTCCATAGATTGATAACTGGCTAATATTTCCATATTCTTATCCATGAAATTACCACGAGCTTCAATTCTGGCTTTTCTGACCTCATCATCAGCATGAACGATAACCATATCGAAAATTTCTAGCTTTGCTCTAACACGTTGAACTTGTGGAGTAAGTGCAGCTTCAATAAAGACTACTTCTTTATTATTTCTATATTTTTCGATAAGATTATTTGTAAACTTTGCAAGAAGACGACGCATTATATCATCACCAGCAACTTCACTATTTACAAAAACATCTCTCATTTTGGCAAAATCAATTTTACCAGTAGTAGTAAGAATATCTTTACCAAGATGAGCAATTAAATATTGATAAATTTCTGGATCTTCATATAATGTCTTAACTTCGCTATCGCTATCGATAACGATATAATGCTTCTTACGTAAAAGTTCAGAAACGGCAGACTTACCAGAGCCCATCATGCCTGTTACAAGAATAAATCTTGACATTCTTTATTCCTTATCTTGACTAATTAAATATAATAAAAATAAGGGTTATTGTAAATCCTTAATTCTTATTTTTTGATTTATAAATTAAATATTTATTCCTAAATTTATTAATTCTTTAGATGTATAAATTTTAACGCCTGCATTTACCATACAATCATATTTAAGTTTAGCATTAGCATAGCCTTTTTCAGATTTATCATATGGATTAATAAAATTATTATCTTTATCGAAAAAATGATCACCTTTTATTTCTATAAATTCTTTATTTTCTGTTAATAAAAAATCCGGAATATAAACATGTTCTTTACCATCTATATCGAGCCATCTAAATGTAATATTTGATTGATAAATATATGGTATATTATTTTCTATTAAATATTGTTCAAATAAATATTCCCATCGAGAATCATACCAATTATTATTTGGTCCTTTAAATTTATTATATAATTGTTTTTTATGTATTTCAGAATGTTGTGATGGATTTTCTACTCCATAATTTTGCAATAATGTATTTTTTGCTTTTTCTTTAACTTCAGATCTTTGCATTGCAAATTCAACACCATATTTTTGTAAATTATTATATTTTTCTTTACAATATGGGCACATTAAAATATTATAATCATAATTTGAATAACATGGCCTTATTTTCCAAATGTTTGTTTTACCACATTTTTCACAATTAATTTTTAAAGACGTATATCTATCATAATTTTTAACAACATCTTTAAGATGTTCTAAATTTTTAATTTCTATAGGAATATCAGAACGTAATTTTTTAACACATTTATCTTTTAATTTTCTGTGCCAAATCTTTTTCTTATAATTAAAATATAATTTATTATTATTTAATTCCACATGACGAATAACACTAATTTCATATTTTCCTGTAATATCATTAAAAAATGAAATTTTCTGGTCTCGTTTATAATTATTTTCTATTTCAATAAAATGTTCATGTGATTTAATTTCAATAATATCACTAGTATATAATAATATTTTTTTCATAATGATCCTTTTTAATTTTAACTATTGCAAGTAGTTTATATATTTATAAAATAAGTTAGAGCGGTCCTTGCAAAACCGCTCAAATAGGTGGATCATAAACCTATCTGTCCTTATTTTTAAATATTTATAATGAAATCCTCATGTGTTTGTCTTGTTTGTGTTCTAATTAATTTATCACCAGTATAATCAAGAACATCACAATATGGCATTCCGTCTGAAGGATAGCCGAACGGATTACACCATATATGAATCAGATTTCCCTTAGAATTGACATATTCTGCTTTTCTACGACCATGAGTATGACCACATATCCAATATGTTTCATCATCAAGCTCATCAAGGAATTTTTCAGCATTGAAATAGAACACATAATTCCATGGGTCATTGCGATATTCATGAGGAATTCCTAACTGAATCGGCATAAAATGAGTTACCATTACTTTTGGTTTCTGTTGAACAATATCCATCATCAACTTTTCATAATGGTTCCAGATTGCACCTGGTTCTTGACGGAAATAACGCCAATACTTACCATCATACCAATTTCTCTTCCAGTTAGTAAATGGGTCTAAGCCATAATGTGGAATTTCACACTTGAAATCACACATACCCATACAACCACCAATTCCATTGACAATATTGCCTTCAAGGAAATGAACGTTAGGAATAGCATCACATATTTCTTTCATTTTTGCAATTTTTTGTTCAGAACAACTAAATTGCAAGTTTGACTTAGAACTAGTAGCGAGTCCACGACATGTTAAATCATGATTGCCTAATACAAGATAAACTTCCTTGTATTTTTTAGCAATCCAAGGAATAAACCTAGAGAACCGCAAATAGTCATTAGAATAATCGCCACCGAGAATAATACCTTCCGTTTCAGGAAGGAAATGAGTATTCCAAATATACTCCAGAGTGTCGATTGTTACATCTTCTGGAGGATCAGCTTTCTTCAAACGAGCCGGTTCTACAGCATACGCTTCATAAAAGTCAAAATGTATATCTGATATTACAAAGTATTTCATTTACTAGGATCCGCTAAATAACTTTCTGGGTGTAATAATGCACGATCTGGATTATCCATTATTTCTACCATTTGCTGTAATGATAAAATTTGATTATCTAATTCATAACGTGCTGCAGTTTTCCATGAAATAGGTGAATTTTTATCCTGTTCTTCATATGTTTTTAATAGTCTAGTTGCTGTTTCTATACAGCCTTTAAGATACCATGCATATTCTTCATTTGAAATCTCACCATTAATATGACGACATGTTGGACAAGTACAATTTTCCATATATTCCTCACAAACTTCCTACTATAAGTTTATAAAAACTATAACTACCAGCAATAAACAATACAATAACTGGTATTATATAAACTGATTTTTCAGACATATCCATCTGTAACTTACAAATATTATAAACGCCAATTACAACAGTAACTGTCATTATAATCCAACATATTATTAAAAAAACATTTAGCATAAAATCAGTTTATTTATGTCAAAAAAATAAGTAAGTATCAACCTTTTCATATTCACTCAAAAGATCATTTACATCAAATATTGCAGTTTTACGCTTTTTCTGATAATTATCATATGCAATGCTCAATCTACTTAAATGAATAAAATCACCACATCTATAAATTTTTCTATACCATTCTATAAAAGCATCCATTTCTCTATACTTGATATATGGCCAAGCCCAAGAACAACCAACAATTTTCTTTGCTAATTCTGTTTCTTCCATTTCTTCATAGATAAACAGTAAATCACCATTATATACTATATCATCGTCAGGTCTAAATGCTTTCTTAATACAAATAGGACGTGAAGAAGGGCTACGAACATAAGTTCCATTGATGTTCTTATTAGAAAGAGCCATCAAATTAAAATCTGGTGGAATAACTTTTACATCATTAACATTTATATTATAATCAGTTATAATAAACTTCTGAAATGGATTATCAGGCAATTTAACAGTAGAATTTATAGTAGAACCAAGATAGAACGCACGTTCATTCTTGTTCAGACTCATCATTGGTTCGAAATACTTAAACTGTTTCTGGACTTCGCTCAAGTGATGTTTCTTCAGTTCCTGTTTTGTCGCCAAATACGTTTCGGTCATCTTCTTCCATTGCCTTTACTGCTAAATCAAACATTTCTTTCTTTTCTTCAATACGTGTCAACATCCTGTTCATGGAAATTGTTTCCCACATCCAAGATGGTGTATTATTTTCAGTTAGTGTCATTTTCTTTATACCTTTCTGGAAACCATTCCATAAATTCTGCTGTCATTTGCCTAATCTTTTCATTCTGTTCCCTCTTAAAATGAAGGAAAATCTTGAAATGACAGATTAAGAATAAACACATTGCAACTCCGCAGCCAAATACCCACCATTCTTTGGCACTAACGAAATCGAAAATTGCAAAAGTTATATCCCAGATAATCCAGAAAATAGACTTCCACATCGTATTGATGTTAAAAACGTTAATTTTGTCAAAAAAGTCAAATATTTTTTCAATCATAATATTAAATATAGTAAAAAAGAACCATTTTGTAAATGGTCCTTTTAATAAATTTACGGAAATAAACTAAAGAATTTTAAAGTTAGCCGCTCACCAAGAGGTAGCCATAATGCATTCAATATTATTGATAGTACAAACAATAATAATGGAAACGCATCTTTAAAATATAGCACTGCACCTAATGTTACTCCAAATGGCCATATCATAATAACAACAGGCATAATTATCATAAGTAGCAATATTGGTAAACTTGCTATAAATTTAAGCGAATCAACAATATATTCTGTAGCTGTATATCCATGTTCTTTCTTGAAGTAGAACCAAAGTGGAAATGGAGCCCACAATACATTAGTAACTATAGCTAAAATAGTATCTAATGTATCAGGATTTACATCACCTAATTGATACAAATGGACTAAGAATAAAAGCATTGGAAATAAAACAACTATTCCATTTAAACCAAGGCAAATATATTTCTGTAATTCTTTAAAATACTTCTTATATTCGTCTTTTAATGTTTTTTCTTCATCCATTATAACAACTCCCTAGCAGAACGCTTCAGCATATTGGAAACATAGATATTCGGGTAAAGACACGGATTAGCCGGGTTAGTTTCCCAGTCAATATCATAATACTGTTCACGAATATACTTGATAAATGCCTGACTTCTGGATTTTCCAGCATTGCAATGAATATAGAAATCACAATTCTTATGAGCTTCAATAAACTTGACTGCTTCATCTGCTTGTTCTTTCGTTATATTGAGTGCGTCATACCCTCCATCGCAATGTCTTACTTCTTCATCTATATCATCGAAATCGAGGTTCAGAACGTTGTTTCTGTGCGAAAAACGATGTGTATCATCTGCTCCGTCATAACGAGAATGAACAAAGTTGGTTCGAACAGGTTCAGTGCAGCAAATAGAGATAACAGCTACATTATTGGGCAGGGTTTCATCTGTCCAATTCTGCTCATCCATATAGATGTTAAAATTCTTTCGACTAAAACAATATAATTTCTGCATTTTATACCTTTATAACTGCCAATGCAATTACGATTAATGTAATTGCGATAATTACAATGTATTCCTTCATCTTAGAAACTCCAAATAGCCTATTCTTCATTAACACTTTCTCTACGATCTACTTTTTCAAATGCTTTACGCTTCTTATTTTGAATCATTTTACGAATACCAAGAGTTCTACGGTCACGGTCATGCTTAATATTAGCACGCCCATGGTTATTAACACCAATATGACGAAGATATCGGCAGAATTCAACGTAATCTAGCTTTTCGTCGACATGAAGTTTCACATAAAGTTCATCAATTAAATCAGACTTTACATCATAAGACTTAATATTAGGATCATTATGAATATGACGAGCAAAACGGTGAACTTTACCGTAATCATGTTCTCTTTTATCTTTCTTTGATTCTCTCATGAAATCAAATATAATAAAAAAACCGTTTTTTGTAAACGGTTCTTTTAAATTAATCAGCAAACTTCCATTTAACAATATGGTCTGTAAAGTCGAATTCATCACCGAACTCTGCATACTCATCATTATCAAATGCAAACCAATATTGTGGAATTCCCCATTTTTCCATACTTCCATCTTCAGGCTTAATTCGCATGTCGAGTTTTTCACCACTATCTAATACGACAGTAATCATGAATTCTGGCATACTATCCCAAAATTCTATTTCAGCATCGGATTTCGCCTTATAATAAAGATCTTCAAGCACATCGAATGGGCTATAATATATATCATACTTAACCCATCCTTTATCAAGCTTCAAATCCTTATGCTTGCTTGCGATTAACTTTTGGCTTTGCCATTTTATCTTTGATTTCTTTAATAATTTCTTTATATTCGGCATCTTGTTTTACCTTTGCTAAGTGAGGAAGATGAATATGCTTTACCCAAAATTCATATGGCTTAATAGTAACTTCGGGAGAAATAGAGTCAACTTCTATAGCCTTTGTATCAACAAACTTCTTAATAATATAATCACGATAGACATCAATATATTCAAGGTCAGCTTCAGAAAGATTCTTCTTATATAAGTCAATAATCTTATCTACATCCATCGGTCTGACGTGAGTAATGATAATATTATGAAGTTTTCCGTTGCTATAATTGTAATCAAATGTAAAATCATTCAAGAACTTAACCTTATTAGCTTCAGCTCTCAATATGTAAATCTTCTGCATCATATCATATGCACGTTTTTCAAACTGCTTGGCAATATCCTTAAGATATGAACTATTAAGCCAAAGACTATCAACATCTTCATGCTTTAAAAAGAATGTGTAATTCGGGTCATATTCATCATATTCAGAACGAAGCTTCATATTATAAAGCGGTTCATCAATAATCTTTTCACTTGGACGAAGCTTCAGCTTAAAATAGTCATTTTCAAATTCAATTTTGAAATAATCCATGAATAAATCTTGGCGTCTTTCAGGATTGACGTACTTTACATTGTCCATCATATATTTAGTTGTTTTTTCTAAGACTTTTTTAGCTTTACGCTTTTCAAAATATCCTAACATTATTTTTATTCCTTTATTTTATTATTGTTTAAACTGGATCTTTTACTGTATACTTTGTGAAATCATAAGTGTGTGTATCTGCAACAATTTCATTTACTTTATTCATTACTGTATACATATCTTCAAAAACTGATTTTGCAATTACATCTGGCGGCGGAGTCATATACCACTTATACGTTGTGCTCTCTTTATAATCGAAACCATAACTCAACCAACACATTTCCCATGTATAATCAAGCATTTGTTCTAGCGGATGACCAGGATTGCTGTATTTCTTGACCATTGCCACGCCACGAAAATTACCAAGAACTAAAATAACATTTTCTTGTTCAAATTCAATAATACTGAACTGTTTTCTGACCATATCCAATCTATTGACGTTTATGAAATTAAGGCATTTCTGAACTTTTTCTTGAAAAGCGTCTTTATTGGCTTTATATGAATTGAACAAACCTGTATTATGAACAATATGCTCTTGGTCATGTAATGGATATTTATTTTTCTTGTGTCCAAAAAAATTAAACATTAATACTCCGGTAAACTATTGATTAATTTATACAATACTTTGCGTTTATATGATTTATGTCTAACAATATAATACATAAACTTCATAATCGGTTCTACAACAATAAG
>Ga0247610_10002426_pt1 | contig 21476 bp, 23 predicted proteins | sample 174DNAGHGhighgp2_FD_193483 | JGI IMG/M metagenome (GOLD analysis project Ga0247610, IMG submission 193483) | Sheep rumen microbial communities from Palmerston North, Manawatu-Wanganui, New Zealand - 1742 DNA GHGhigh gp2 | ecosystem: Host-associated > Mammals > Digestive system > Stomach > Rumen...
CTTTGAGTCTGATAAAGCACCCCTCGGCCGGTTCCCCGACGTTCGGGGTGCATGAACAAAACAGATTAATCTTCCTTGTAATAATGGTTTACATAGTCCCTGACTGACTTGTTGCAGATCTCGCCAAGTTTCTTTGGCTTGAAGTACAAGTCGCGCTCCACCTTCAGACCGCAAACATTCAGCTCAGACAGCTGTGACAGGCAGAAATAGCCCATCTCTGCGGTGGTGTCCGTACCTACTACCAATCCGAAGAACAGGTAGTCATCATCTTCCTTTCTGCCCTCGGTGACGTACCAAGTAAGGGCGGTCGCAGGGAAGAAATACTTGGCTACAACAACGGCATCAGCTTTCTTGCCGTCCTGGCTATAGAGCGGATATTTTTCAAGAGTTTCCGCCAGCTCCGTGTTCATTAGTCTCATAATGCTATTAAAAATGATAATCAATAATTCCACCGATATAGAGTCGTTCGCCTTTTCTGAGTTTGCAGACCATCCGCATCAGCTCGGCAGACGGTTCGGCAAACGTCTGGGTTGTGCTTTCAGACAAATAGAAATGCGAGTCAGTGCCAAGAGGGTTGTTGATAACCTTCTGCAGTTGGTAGGCTGCACCTATCCAGTGAGTCACATTATCAGCGGTGACTTCATCAGATTTCTTGTGGATGGCATCTACCCATTTGTGAATCCATTCGTAATTACCGCCATTGAATACAAGTTCATCACTGCCAACGAGCGTGAACATACCTTTCGGGAGAATGTCGTTGACTAAAGTGTCAACTGACTCTGCCCTTTCTTCCTCGGAGATTTCTGAGCAATAATCATAATCGCTGCTATCTCCCTGTGTCAGAGTGTTCTCATTGAGGTAGTTCTCTTTGTCCACTCTGTGCTTTGTGATTTGATAAACTTTTGCGTGCATAATGCTTTTATTTAGTTGTGAAACTTGTTTTTTATCGGACTCCCAGGAGGGGCAGACTTTTCTTTTTAAGTCCATCTCCTGCGAAGGAGCTTTTTTTTACCATCGGCATTCCCTATCGGGTTTAGACTTTTCTTTGTGCGTAAAAGAGCAAGCCCCAAAAGATGACTACGGCAAGGAATTTCAGCAGAAAATTCGCGGAGCATCCGTTAGAACTTTCTCCTGAAATAGCATCGCGGTACTTTCCATGTCATAGGGGCTTGCTACCTTTGCACTGAGAAAATCGTTAAGAACCCGATGGGAATGCTAAGGATTGAAAGGCGACAAAGCAGGGAGTAGATGGAAATAGTAATAAATAGAAATTAACTACCAGTTAATCCTTCATGCCTTTCTTCATCTTTTGCAAGGCTTGCAAGCAAAATTTGCTTGGTGGAAAAAGTGATAATTTATATCTTTGCCACAATTATTCATCAATACACTTTAGTTATGAAACAGAAAGTATACAATTTGATCATCCTCGATGAAAGTGGATCTATGGAAGCTATTGCCAATGAGGCTGTAAGCGGATTGAACGAAACTCTCCAATCTATTGCATTAGCACAGAAAAAGCATCAAGACCAAGAACATTATATCACTTTTTTGACATTCAATAGTGACAGGATCAATACTGTGTTTAACAGAAAGAGGGTTGAGTCAGGTAAAGAAATGCAATGGAATAAATTCGCCCCAGATAGTTGCACTCCTCTTTACGATGCTATGGGGCAATCAATAAGTGAGCTAAGAAAACATGTCAACAGAAATGATGTAGTTTTAACTACCATCATTACCGATGGATTAGAAAATGCATCAAAAGAATATAGTGGTAAAGCTATAAAAAAGATGGTAGGTAGTTTACGAAAGAAAGGTTGGGTGTTTGTTTATATTGGGACAAATCAGGATGTTGATGCTGTGGCCGACGGTATGGGTATACGAAGCAGAAAGAGTTATGAATACTCCGACGAAGGAGTTAAACGAATGTATAGAAGTGTAAATTATTGTCGTTTTAAGATGATGGATGATATCTCCAAATATGGCCGCAAACTCGTTGAAGATGAAGATTATGATTTCTTTGAATCTGATAATAGTCAGAACAACGATACAGATGCGATAGATAATCAGGCTAAGGAATCAAAGATAGCTAGAAGTAAGACAGCCGTAGGATTCTTAAGTAAAATAAGGAAAGCAATCATCCGATTCTGATTTTTACAACATAGGTTGGAAACGGGCTGTTTATATGTAAAGGGCTCCTCTAAAAAGGGTTAAGAGGAGCCTTTTCCTGTCTCTGAAGACTTGATAGGACTAGAGTGACTTTACCTCATTTTCTTTGCATTACACCATATGAGGATGTCGTTGAGATCAACTTCGCCAATTCCCAAAATGTAGAACTTAGATTTATCACGTTTTTGCATAACTCGTGAATATATTAATTGGTCTTTTAATCCGATGATATATCTCTTGGCTGCTGAAATAGGTGGACGGCCAGGCTCTGCAATTAGTTTTTCTCCAAGTTGACAAGTCCGCGAATAGTCGTTTTCTAATTTGTCTACAACAACAACGACCTTACCAAATTTAAGCAGAAGATCTTTGAATTCTTTCGGATTACAGCTCAAAGCTGTTTCATACATTCGTATTGCAGCCATTCTCTTCTCTATTTATTCTACTACTATTTCGTCAATTGCCACCATAAATTCCCGAATCTTCAACTTGATCTTATCAATAATGTCATAGATCGTGAAAGCGTTTTCTGGAGTGGAAGTAACTGCTGGTTTAGACATCGGAGCAGTTTCTGCGACAGGTTCCTCAGACGGCCTAATTTTTGGTTCTGGATCAGATTGCGCTGGGAGCGTATGTGCATGCTTTCTAGCATGATATTTTGACAATGCCTGTTTAATGCTAGATTCTTCATCTGTTTCAGTAGGCAGAACTTTTATCCATTGGTATACTCTGCGACCTTCTTCCTGTTCGCAAATGGTCATTCCTCCTCTAACCACAGCTTGCGCTTCTTTATTTGCCAAACCGTTAGGCTCTTGCAACGTCTTTTTTGCTGTTTCTAAAGTCATAATTCAATCCTTTTGAGGGCAAAATTACGTTTTTATTGCAGGAATTCAAAAGTTTTTTCGTCTGCAAGCCTTGCAAAGGTTTGATTTTCTCATGTATTTTTTCTAACTTTGCACCAAAATGCGATATAATATGGGGTATGACAAGAAGCAAATTCCAGAAAGAATAATTCAGCAAGTGCGAAATTACGCCATGTGTATTGTTGGCACAGCTCCTGATTTCTACCATTTTGCCATTAACATGGTAGATTACATCGGGGTTGAATATGTAAGTTGTTGTAAAGACTTATATTTAGAACTGAGTCAGGTCATCTTCACCCAGAACCAGCATATGGACGATCCTGATGTCATTACAAATATCGCAGATTGGGAGATTTTAGATTGGTATGAACGCTTTAAGAAAGAGCAGAAAGAAAAGGAGGGACACCCAGACGAGTCCGAAATTAAAGAAAATATCGACGAGCTTCAGCATCTGGTAAAAGAATTTCGTGATTCATCGCGTTTTCAAGAAATGCTCGATTATGTAGGCCGAGCCCGTCATATAGCCCCCTATAATGCAATGCTGATACAAATGCAGATGCCTGGTTCCAAGTTTGCTTTTACAGGAAAAGGGTGGAGAGAGTATGATCGTATGCCTAAACCCAATGCCCATCCTCTTATTGTTTTGAAGCCATTTGGGCCAGTTCAGTGTATGTTTGACTATTCTGATACGGAGCCAATACCAGGAGCGGAAGATTATTCTGAAGATGATTTAATGGCGATGTGGGAAACAGGCATAAAAAAGATGAACGGCGTTATTGACAAGAAGAAATATGAGCGTTTGGTAAACCACCTTAATTCCTATGGCATCTATTTAGATGATAATATGCTGGCATCAAACACCTATGGTGGCTATATTATGCCATATAAACATGCTATTACAGCTCCAATTAACAAGAAAAGCGTATTATATGGTTTGTCTGAGTTTATGATTAGTGTAAACCATAGACAATCTGAAACACAGAAGTTCCATACCATCTGTCATGAATTAGGTCATTTGTTTTGCCGTCATCATTTCTACACTCCGAAGAAAGTCAGGCAAAACATTACGCTTAAGCAAATGGAGTTTGAAGCAGAGACTGTTGCATGGCTCATGTGTAAACGCCATGGTGTCGATAATCCTTCTGAAGAATATTTAGCTACTTTTGCACCAGAGGGAGAAATTCCATATTGTAGTTCTGATTATATAATGAAAGCTGTGACTGAAATAGAGGATATGATTTCCAGAGACGTGGTATATGTAAAAGGAAGTATGTGGTATACTGAGAACAAAGAGTTGAAAGACATTATTGATGATGCAATAAAGAAAGAAAAGAGAATTGTGCAGATAAAAGAAAAGTCGCTTTAATCAAGCGACTTTCTTTGTGATTATCAATTCATATGCTTTTTGCATCATCTGAGCTGCTCGCCCATTTTGGATACTATCAAATTTATTCTCCTCAGTTTTGTAGTTCTGGACGTTCTGGAAATAGCTAGTAACACCATTAACCAGCCACATTCCCGATCCTTTAACACCCAGTTCCTGACCGACACCATACTCTACTGTTTCTCTCATCTTATATAATCTATTGATGCTTGCATGAGAAATGTCACAATGATTATAATTCTTAGTCATATGTAAGATTTTCAAATCCTCTTTTTCAAATGCAATTTCAGCAAGAATATTCATTAGGTCATTCTCTGCCAGCTTGATTTCTTCTAGATGTTTGAACTCTTCCTCCAAAGATTTCTTGTAGATATGATATGTATTCATAGCTCTATGAACAAATTCTGCATTTTTTCTTTCCCTAAGGTCTAAGCGATCCATTATATTGCGTGTGTGATGAAGAGACAATTTGCCAGCATTACGTCTCATGGCAAAATTGAGAGTATTGTTACAGACCACCCTTATTGGTGTTACAAGACATGTCACTGCACCGAGTCCATCATGGGACGTAGTAAATACCATATACATTTCTATTTTGTCATCCCCCTTGTTGTCAAGGATAATCTCGTCAGGGAACTTTGCTGTAACAAACACCCGTTCACCTCTGCCTAATACTCCTGCAGTCTCAATTACAGGTTTGTGTTCGTCGTAGTCCATACGTCCAGTTACCAATGTATCGATGAATTTAAATGCATCTTCATTTTGAACTACACCATAATTCTCTGAAACAATGCCAAGGCATTCATGAGTATCAAGACGCATCGTAACCTTCTTTCCAGGAACAATTGCATTGCTCAACTGAAGTCCCATTACGCTTCCTCCTTCCATTTCTGTCTCAATGTCCGGTGTCAACATTACTAAAGGTCGGAGGGCGACACGATAGTTCGCGTGCGAATAGGTAAGCGCTTCCTTTATTGTAAGTGGTCTGTCAAATACAGTACCAAGCCTATGCCAAGCTTTACCCCGTCTGCCGTTTTCTACGAAACTGGCCTGACCATTTCTAATTTCCAAATTATGTGCCATATCTACTTTTTTTTGCAAATATACTATAAAAACAGCTCATTTTCCAAACATTTTTGGACTGCAAGGCTTGACAAATAAGTTTTTTTTGTAACTTCGCACCATAATTTTATAAAAGAGACGTATGGTATTCACTATAGGGCTAAAGAAACTGCCTTTCAATCCGAATACAAGGCAGATAATCTATGTAGAAAAGGAATATGACGAGGATGTAAATCGTTATATTCTACATCATTATGATTCCTTTTTGGATGTTTTCGAAGCTAGAGGGTTTGAGTTCGTGTATCTTCCGAAGTTCTCTGAAGATCTTTGCCATAGTGAAGCTGTATTATATTATGTACCCAATGCTGCGAAACTAGAAGAATCAATCAATCTCAAGAGTGATTACCTTCTTCAATATATGGAGCATCCGGAAAACAGAAGTGAGGTTCAACCATCTTTGTTGCTTTATGATCCAGATTACTCAAATGCTAATTATTCACGAGACACTTACCTCTTCCGTGGTATACCCATTAAGTCCGCTATTGTCTCTGACAAGTCTACGACCCCTGAAGATTTGCTTTCATTAATTACACCTAGAAGGAAAGATGGCAAATGGGATGTCATATTAAGGAGCCTGAAGAAATTCGGGAGACCGATATTAGAAGAGGAAGGCGGAGATTATCCTCCAGCTGTTGCTAGCGAAGAACTTCCAATAGATTCTCAGAAAAGAGAAAGACGATTTGATGAAGACATAGATGAAGATGTCTTCGATGCAGAAACAATGGCATTAATAAGAAGATCAGAGAAGAAGATTGAGGAAATTAAAAAAGAGATTGGATTTAGAATAGACACAGGTATTGGTAAGGTCATTTGGGAAAGGATAATCTATGGAGAAGCGAAGCCTAGCAGGCTTATAGTTACTACCAACAATAAAATATTGTTACCAGATTATGATAAGGAAATAGAATTGACTCCTATTTTGAAAGCTTTTTATTTCTTATATCTGAAACACCCAGAGGGGATAGAGTTCAACCTATTACCAGATCATAAAGACGAGCTTTTGGAACTATATAAGCGCATAAAGTCTTCGTTCTTTTCTCGGAAAGCAATAGGTTCAATTGAAAAGATAATGGATTACGAAAGTAATTATAGGAATGAAACCCGCTCGAAAATCAATGCAATCATTAGAGGACAGCTTGATGAACGATTTGCCGCGTTCTATTATATTGCAGGGAAAAAAGGAGATTCGTTTAAAATCTCATTGCCACAACACATGATAACATGGGAATAACTGGGCTCATATAATTCCTCATTAAGAGGAATTGCCTGACACGGCAGTACCGGGATAGAGATCCTTTCAAAGCCACTCTCATGTCGGCAATTCCGTTTACAGGTCACTAAGTGTGGGTACTATCATGTGCAATAATACTGGTGTCTATAGCTTTAGGACTACCATAAAGGATATTTGCCACTTCACGACACCCACAGTCGCACTTAAAGCTGTTTTTACAGCCTGAGCACATCGTAGGTTTACATTCATTCCTTGCAAATATATTCCAATAGTCCATGTCTTCTATCATAGGTTCCTTGAAAATGTGACCAACGATACGAGGAGAATGATTACAGGTCCTAATATGACCAGACGGATCAATAACAAAGAAGATCTTAGCAGCAGCACATTGATAACCAATTTGCATTCGTTGGTATTTCTTGGTTTTTTTGATGGTACAGTAAGCCACTTCAGTCCCAAGGTTACCATATCTATTAGAGAGATTCAGCACTTCTTCTGCTGTATCAAGCATGCCGTTAACTTGCTCAGGAGTCAGCATCAGCTCATTCATGTAGCCCAACCCTCTGCCACCAGGCAAGAATCTGTTTATTAGGACAGATGTCGCACCACTTATAAGCCCCATCGATATGGTTTCAAACAGTTCGTGGTAATTCTTTTGGGTAACTGTAACATTGACAGTAGTGTCCATTCCCAGTGACTTTGCCTTTTCGAGCCATCCCAATACACCATTTGCATTATCTACTCCAGTATGTTCTTTGAAAGTACTATACCCAGGCAGACTCATACTTAGATGGACATTGCACTTTTTAAATAAGTGCAGATACTCATCCTTCATTGCCAACCCATTTGATATCAGCACTATTGGATTATCCATATTCCTCCTTAATCCTTCAACATGGATATATTCAACAATTTCTGGCATACAGTCTTTAAGGATGGCCTCGCCTCCAGAGATTGAGAATGATTGTACTCCTAGATGGTAGAGTTTGTCAATAGCTGTCTTCCATTCATCAAGACTTAACTCTTTTCCTTTGGGGTACATTGAATGAGGTGCATCCCATGGGCAAGAGCAGAAGATACAGTTGTGGTTACATTTGTATGTTAGTTCTAAGACTACGGAAAGTGGTAACATCATATTAAATATCGAACTTAATACCAGTCATGAATTCAAGATTTTCCTTTTCCTCATCAAGATAATGATTCCTCATTTGTCTGTCAAAGTACTCTCTTTGATTTCGCATTAGGCATAATAATTCTTCGTAATCATAATTATGATATGCAATTGCTCGATGATAGTTTTCATTTTCTGAAGTCCTGAAATAGAATATATGATTGATCTCAAATATATATATATCGTTAAACTCATCATATCCCTCTTCACCAGGTTTCTTCAGATCAGGGTATAATTCCTCCTTTAGTTTTTCTGCACAAGATTTACACACGGTATCCAACTTCACATCATAGCCTAGTTCTTTCATTTCATTTACCGACGTTACGACTTTATCATGTTGCCAGCTTTGGTAAATAACACTTTTACCGCACATATCGCACTTAAAACGCTTCTTGGGAGGATCAACTATACAATAGCACATCGCCCCCAGATGCCTGACTCTCGGCGTCTCATCAGCAGCCATACTTTTTAGTCTGGCCACAAGTTCTTCTTTTGATAATGGTGTTTTATCTATATTTTCTTTTTTATATGTTTCGCGGTCTTTTATCCAGCGTACAAGGTCCGCAATATTCTGGTGAAACTTTGCCGCTCCTTCTTTTCTATCATCCTCTGTCATAGCTATCTGATATTTGTTCTGCAAAGGTATACTAAACAAACTTATCTTCCAAATATTTATGCGTTGCAAGGCTTGCAAAGCAGAAATGTTTGGAATGCTGAAGCGAATTGTTTAATTTTGCAGCACCTATTTATAATTTATTGTTATGGAGTATTTGTTTAACGGTTTTATTTGGGGAGCAATAGGAATTGCAATATGCTTCCTTTGGTTGTTTATCAATAATTACAGAAAGGCATTGAAGGATCCTGATGTAAGACTTGCCTCAAAGCTTGGCATGTCAATGTCTATTTACAAAGATTGTCAGGAATTGTTTGAAGAACGTCAAAAATGGTTTAATGATAATCCGAATGGTAATTATAACGATATGCCTAAACGTATGCCAAAGAACCCTAATGCTTTCAGAAAATATGAACAATACAGATTCTTCATGAAAGAAAAAGAGACATGGGATAAAATGGATGATTCATATAAAGAAATGATGTCTTACAATAACCCCTATGAAAAAGAAGAATATGACTGGTTAAAGAATCTGGGTATATAAGCAACTCTTAACATCCAGACTGCAACACAGCGCCATTAATCATTTATTATTTCGTTCCTGACTTGTTGCACGTATGGGAACAACTCTTCCAACACTTCCACCGTCATGATCTGGGGAATGTATTGGTCCTTAAAGCCTGGCAAACTATCTTCAATTTCTTCTCTTGTAGGAGAAATTGGCTTACCAAATGTCTTAATAAGAGAACTAAAACAAACACGCCCTTTTAAACACTTATGTCTCATATTACTTGTTTTATTATATCAGTTGCAAAGATATGAAATTATGCAATAACTTCCAAATAATTACCGTCCGCAAGCCTTGCAAAAGACAAAAAGTTGGAGTGTTGGTGAAAAAATTGTATCTTTGCAAAAAAGTAATAAGCAACAAATGAAATGCGTTAATACAAAGATGGGACAAATAAAGATATTAGAGCCCTCAAAATCTGTTCTTAAAGAGATTCAGTCCATTTTGCCATTTGGATTCTTTCCTTTTAAAGAATCCCTTAATGGGTACAAATTTGGATTCGTCATCAAATGCGATTCTGAGGAATTGAAGTGCATAAAACAACAACCTGTTGAAGTTGAAGAAAAGGTTGCTCAAAAGCTGATTCTTTTGCACCAAATTCTTACTCTTGAAACCTATATTCAAATTAAGGATAAAATTGGAGATAGTTTATATTATGCAACACCATACTTAAAGAACAAAGGAGACATCGGGTATGAGACAGGCATAGCTCACTTCGTCTATCCTCAGAAAATGGCACATGAAATTGGAAATGATGCTTACGAAAGAATTTTTGGAGAAGGTGCAACAGATTTGTTCATGACATTTGCAAAAGCATATAAAGAAATCAACAAAGCAAATGGTCTTAACCTCCAATATATCGGTCTCGATATTAGAACGAGAGCACAACTTGGCTCACTCATTTCTGGGTTTATGGTATACAAAGGGAACTTTATATATAACGGAATCCAAATACAGAACGGGGATCCTCGTTTCGAACTTCTAGCAAACAGAGGCATATTCGAGGTAATCCATATGCCTTCTGCTCCAATGGAAATAAGACAGGATCAGCTTGCTTTTGCCAAAGGAAAAGAATGAATCTTACTGGGATTCTGTGTCAACCGACACAAATGAGACGTCCCTGTGACATGTTTTATAAAGAGCTCCTGAACAAATGGTACTTTTACGCAGACATAATTATTGCGAATATCCAACCATTCAGGAGCCGAAACAGAAAATTCTTGAACCAAAGTACTTTCAAGGATGAGCATGGAATCCTTGCATCCCTTCATCTGTTTCATAACACCATCGGGGTGCGGAGGTATCCCCATCAGTCATAGTGACGGAATCTGCAATTCATGCAGAGATGTCAGTACCCGGTAGCAACCGACTTTCTACTCCTGATGGTGTATGTCATTTCGGAATGTAGGCTTTGCACCATCGCCATTCTCCATCTCCAAATTGGTGCCAATAAGCATAATAAAGGCCAATTTCTTTGGGAATCATCGCACGGATTTGTTTAGCAAACTCATATCCCTGATTGATCCATTCTTCCATCCCTTCTGTCATAAATTGGGCTATATCTGTGTACGGATCGTATTTATCAGCCTGCAAAAACCATTCTTTAAAGCCTACTATCGAAGATGTTGAATACTCTTCATCTCCAATGAAGAATGAATCATAATCTCCAATGGCAACACCCTCTTCATCCCAAAATAAAGGGGAAAATGTCGTATCTGGCCCTATTACAATTGACTCTGATGCTTCTTCCATTTCTCTTTTTCGACATTTCATTTTTACGTTTTGAGTTTATAAAAGGGGATTGTCAGATTTCGTCGTACCGAGAGATTGCTATCCTTTCAAAGCAACTGCCATACTGACAAATCCCCCCAACATCAATCAGCCTTTAATCACTGCTAATGGTTCAAGCTTTGTTTTTACTTTCACCAAATCAGCTTCAAGGGCAATCACCTGATCGATGTCTTTATAAGCACTGGCTGCCTCGTCGAGATCACGCTGAGAGCGGATGCTATGGACGATACCCTTTGATTCCATCTTCTTGATTTCATCTTCAAGGCTAAGCGTCTTGATGGCCTGAGTTCGGCTCATCAGACGGCCTGCGCCATGAGAAGAACTCATAAAACTGTCAGGATTTCCAAGTCCTTCTACGATGTAGGAGCTGGTTCCTTGAGAGCCAGGAATGATACCTATTTCACCAGCCCTGGCCCGTACAGCACCCTTGCGATGAACGATGCAGTTTGCACCAAAGTGGTTCTCGAAAGCTGCATAGTTGTGGGCTATATCTATAGTCGGCTCAAACTCTGCCAAAGGCAAAGCATCTACAATCACCTCCTTGATACGCTCCATCATCAGCTGACGGTTGCATTTAGCAAATGCAATGCAGTAATTCATCTCATCCCAGTATTCGTTGAACTCGTGTGTCTTCAGGGGCAGAAAAGGTAGCATCAGCTCCGATTCCACCTTGCTGTAGTAGAGTTCGTTGAACCACTTGGCCTTCTTGTTATAGAAATCGCCCACCTGCTTGCCAAGGTTACGAGAGCCAGAATGGATCATTATCCAGAGCCATCCCTCTCCGTCGCGTTGAAGTTCAATGAAGTGGTTGCCGCCACCCAAGGTGCCCACTTGATGATGTATTGACTTGTAGTGGTTTTCCACCACAGGCAGTTTCTCCAAATCAAAACCCGTTGGCAGGTACTTCTCATCCTGCATCTCTTTGTGATGATCCATTCCCAGGGGGATTCGTTCACGGATTCCCTTCATGATGACCTTTCGGAGAATCTTCTCCGTCAGCCTACGGGTGCGGATATTGGTCTTCACAGCACACATGCCGCAGCCTATGTCAACACCAACGGCATTGGGAATAACTACATCCTTCGTCGGCAATACCCCGCCAATAGGCATCCCCATCCCTCCGTGACAGTCAGGCATCAGGGCTATATGATGGTGAACGAAAGGCAGTGAGGCCAGATTATCAATCTGCTCACGTGCCTTGTCGTCGAATTCGGTAGTCCACATCTTCACTACCGTCTTTCCTATTACTTCTACTTTTTCCATAATCGTCTAAACATCAATCTTATTAATAACACTTAGGGCATCTTCGCCCTTGTCGATGGCAGAGAGGACATCGAACACGCGATCGCTCCAACCTGCAATCAGATATACATCTGGTTCAGCTAGTCGCATAGGCAACTGGCCATAGCCTGCGAGATCGAAGAGATACAGTTTGGCATTGGGAGCCATCTTCTTGTACTTTTTCCAAGAATCCTCTATCTCCTGATGACGGCCGGTGCTGTCCCACATCTGCATGTCGGTGAACATCATCACCTTGTCCATCACCATGTTCTGTTCCATGAGCCAGTTGATAACCTTATAACCATTGGTGCTGAAACCCACAGTGTTGCCCAAACGTTCCAACTGGCGGGTAGCCATCAGGATGTTGTCATTAGGCATATTCACCACCTTCCAGTCATCGCCAAAAATACCTGACACGACCTGCTTGCAGCGGCTTCTGAGCAACATAGATAACAGAATACCGATGTCATAGTTGCGAATAGTACTCTTCTGGCTGATGGGCGACCACATTGAACCGCTTACATCTGAGGCCAAAAGGACACGAGTATTCTCGTCGAAGCCCTCAATATTGCTAGTAGAGCGCTTTACAGCTGATTCCAATGCATTCATCAGCATGGCGGTGTGTGTGGAATTGACCTTCTCGATCTCACGATAGGCCGACAGATAGCGGAATGGCAACTGCTTTGACTTTGCCACCTGTTCGGCATCAGACAAACGGCTGGCCACCTTCTGCATTTCAAGCAGTGATACATCTGCCTGAAGCATATTGCGCAGGTTACGCATCAGAGCCATATAGCCCAACTTGCCACTGTTGATGAGTTCTTCCCACTTTTCACGGACAGCCTCCTGCTTCTGGGTCTCCGACTCAAACTTCTGCTGACCGAGTGCCGAGAGCTCAGTTTCCCAAGTATAGGGAACCTCCAGCTGACGATTTACAATCTTGTCAAAGAGAGCCTGCTGCTGTTCGTCCTTTGCTTTGGGGTGAACCAGGAACAATGCATCGCGGAGTTTCACTTCGAGACCATCTCTATCGTACTTTGCGAACTGGTATTCATCAAAGCGGTTGAATGCCCTCTGCAGTCCGTTCTGGATTTGACGTGACAACTTGCCGAGTTTTTTGCGGGCATCACCAGAAGGATTACGCCACTGATAGCACATCAGCAGTTCCATAATCTCGTCTGCACGAAGCACAGTCTTCTCCACGGCTCTGGCAACGAGGTCATCGCCATTGTGAGCCTTCGCCAATTCTACCAGCAACAGCAAAGGGATGCTACGAAGATGCATCTCCGTGCGAGTATAGACTGCGAGGCTGGCAACGAATTCTGGCGACACCTTGCCTATGAGCTGGGCGATACGGTCAACCCGCTCATCCTGCTTCTCGTAGAATGTATCGCTGAGCGATGCAGTTACTACAGCAGAGTAGAGTTCCAACTCAGGAGTCATGGCATAAGCCCTGGCACCCTCATAGTTCTTTTCAGTCTTCATTTCCTTCAACATCGAATTGTAGTTCATCTTCGTTACATCTTTAATTGTTATACATCTGTTTTCAAAAGAAACGGTGCTACAAGCGTGGAGAGTCTTGTTACCCAGGTTACTAATCTGGTGCTCGATCTAGCTATGAAGTATCTCTCCACTACGGCAACCGTTTGTAAGTAGCAGAAGCGACAGGCGGGCAACAGAGCGGGGATCCGCGTAAGAGGTTTTGAGAAAACCAATAAAACTATCCCCTAGGAGCGGTGCGAAGTATCCGTCACCCTACGGCATTCTGCATTTTGTTGCGGAGGCAGGACTCGAACCTGCGACCTCAAGCTTATGAAACTTGCAAGCTACCAACTGCTCTACTCCGCTGTATAAAGCAAGGCAACAAACGAAAAGACCCTGTCATTGCTCTACCCAACTGAGCTACGTGGATGAATCCATGGCTGGGCTCGAACCAGCGACCCTTGGCTCCCTTTGCGAAGAATGTCTTATCTACGGCACTTGCTTATATGATAGTGAGGCGACAAGCGGAGAGGTTTTTGAACTACACCAGCGAACTGGTGACTGGAATCGAACCAGCGACTTTCGGTACCGGAAACCGACGTTCTAACCACTGCGAAGCATTCCTCTCCTACGGCACTCACTGTACTTAAAGGTAAGGCTACAGGCGAAAAGGCCCTGACACTGCTCTACCAACTGAGCTACATGGATGAATCCATGGCTGGGATCGAACCAACGACACATGGCTTACAAAGCGAAGTATGTCTTATCTACGGCACTTACCTTATTTGTTATAAAGAGGTGAGGTGCTACAAGCGCAAGGAGACTTTTGGAATAATCCAACGGGGGTAATCAGGAACCGAAATCCTGCACCTTTCCGGTTTATGAGACGAAGTAACCCCTCGCTACGGCAACCAACACCTTATTCTATCATTTTATCAAAGAACGCTATGGCTTTTGTACTGCAAAATTATTTGTTTTTTCTTTTCTCTACAAACTATTTTTTCATGCAAGCCTTGCATTATTAGCTTTTTTAATTATTCTCAGATTTCTGGCTGCAAAATTAGAATAGCACACCGCAGCTTATTTGCGTAATCAAAAAAATCTTTCGAAAAAATGCAAAAAAAAGTTGTTCTACGCAAATAGGTTGCGCAGAAATCATTAACTTTGCAGCAGAAAGCAGTGAAAACTGTGATTAAATGTACGATTTACACCATACGACAATGAGTGCTTTACCGTTCGAAAAGAAAGAAAAGCAAGCCATTATATTCATAGGAATACAGGCATGCGGAAAGACAACATTCTATCATCGGATGCTGTCAGACGGCAACTATGTTCATATAAGTTTGGATGAACTGCATACTCGCAACAAGGAGAGCCAAGAACTGACGAAGTGTCTTGAAAATGGTAACTCATTTGTCATAGACAATACAAACCCGGAGATTTCTGACAGAGTTGCCTATATACAAAAGGCTAAGGAATATGGCTATCACGTTATTGGCATATTCTTTCAGAGTCGAGTAAAGGACTGTGTGAGACGTAATGAAGAAAGAGGTGGCAATGTCCCCTCTAAAGCAATAGCTTGTACAAGCAATAAACTCCAGATGCCATCAAGGTCAGAAGGATTCGATGAACTTTACTTTGTGAGAATAGAAAACAACGATTTCGAAATATCAACATGGAGGGAATAGATTATGGACTTTGATACCCTTGACAAACAGATGAGGAAGTTCGAGCAGTCACTTGACAGGACTATGCTCGAAGGTATTTATGTAGTGGCCCGTCTTGATGGGCATGGTTTCACACGGCTTACAAAGAAAGAGTGGGATCTTGAAAAGCCATTCGATATCAAGTTCCGCGATGCTATGATACAGACTACAAAACACCTGATGGACTGTGGCTTCCGCATGATATATGGCTATACCCAAAGTGATGAAATTTCAATGCTGTTTCATTTGAAAGATGACACTTTCGGCAGGAAGGAGCGTAAGCTGGTATCGATTCTTGCGTCAGAGGCTTCTGTGGCATTCTCTATGAATACCGGCCATGCTGCTGTATTCGATAATCGTTTGGTACCGCTGCCCAATGCGGATAATGTGATAGACTATTTCAGATGGCGACAGGAGGATGCTCACCGAAACTCTCTGAATTCACACTGCTATTGGACATTGCGCAAAGCAGGTATATCGGCTGATGACGCTCAGAAACGAATGTCGGGTATCTCGAATAGTGAGAAGAACGAGATTCTGTTTGAACATGGCATCAACTACAACGACCTCCCTTTTTGGCAGAAACGGGGTGTTGGTATGTACTATCATAACGAGCAACGTCAGGGATTCAATCCTGTAACAAATGAGATAACTACTTACACCCGTCGCTCACTACATCTGGATATGGAACTCCCCATTGGGCAAGACTATTCAATATTCATTGCTACTATATTAGAAGAATCAAACAAGGAGGACATGAAATGACGGAATTTGATATTATCAGGAACGACGGAAGGCTGCTGTATGAGTACATTCGTGGCAGTCATCTGTATGGGCTGAATAATGAGGACTCAGATGTTGATACAAGCGGTGTGTTCGTATGCACAAGAGACGAACTCTTCGGTTGCTTCGGCTATAAGTCACAGGTGACAGACTCGCGGCATGATAATACCTGGTTCGAGATTGGTGAGTTGATAAGGCTGCTGTTAAAGTCGAATCCTACAGTAATGGAGAGTCTTTTCGTGCCAATGGAAAAGGTACTGGGAAATATTCATCCTCTGATGCAGATGGTTATCGACAACAGGGAGCAGTTTATCAGCAAGCAGTGTTTCAATCCGTTCTTTGGCTATGCCAAGTCTCAGATTGAGAAGGCTCGCGGGCTGAACAAGAAGATAGTGAACCCTATTACAGAGCGACTGACACCATACGATTTCATCTATACTTTCAAGGGCCAGGGTAGCACGAAGTTCCGTGACTGGCTGGCGAACCGAGGACTACATCAGGAATACTGTGGATTGGTAAACGTACCCAACATGCATGATATCTATGGTGTGTACTATGACTTTGGAGCCCATATTGCAGCATATCCGGATTGGAAAATTGATTCATTATTCCTCGCGTACGCGTGTGAATATAATAAGGACAAAGACATCAATGAAACAAAATGCAGGCTGAGTGAGACGTCTCCTATCGGTTATCGGGGAGTCATCAATGTAGATGCCGACGGCAATGAGTTACGTCTCTCGTCCATCGACGACAAGGACACCCGTCCAATCTGTTTTATCTCTTACAATCAGAGCGGTTACTCGTCACACTGCCGACTCTATGCTGAGTATCAGACATGGGTGAAGGAGCGCAATCCCAAGCGCTATGAGTCGAACCTTGACAAGAACTACGATTCGAAGAACATGATGCACTGCTTCCGATTGATGCACATGGCAGGCGAGATCGCAGAGGGAAAGGGAATGATTCTGCAAAGAACTTGGGATAGGCAGTTCCTGATGGACGTGCGCAACCATAAGTTTGAGTATGAGGAAATCATCGAACGTCTGGAGGAAGAGAAGGAACGTATGAACCAGCTGATGGAACAGTCTACCATTCGCGAACAGATTGATACTGTTTTTGTGAACCAGTTGATGATCGACATCAGAAAGAAGCAGTTTGAAATGTAAATATCAATGTTATGCCAGTAAACAAGAACGCCCTAATCCGTTACAAGACGATTGATAATTGTCTGCGGAATCCATACCGCCGTTGGACGGTGGAAGACTTAGTAGATGCATGTTCTGATGCATTGTACGACTTTGAAGGAATCCGGCGGGGCGTTTCGCTCCGTACCGTTCAAGGCGACTTACAGATGATGCGGAGTGATAAACTTGGTTATAATGCGCCTATCGAAGTTTATGACCACAAGTATTACAGGTATTCTGACCGCAACTATTCCATCATGAACCTGCCATTGTCGCATAACGATATCGAGACAATGACTGAAGCGGTAAACCTGTTACGTCAATTTGAGGACTTCGATCACTTCAGCGAGATGTCAGATGTGGTAAGCCGATTGCAGGATAACCTGGCTGTAGCCCGCGGAAAGAAGAAAATCGTAGATTTTGAGCGCAACAGTAATCTGAAAGGATTACGCTATTTAAACCCTCTCTACAACCACATAGCCCGAAGAGAAACCATCAAGATTGAGTATCAATCATTCTCTGCAAGGCGTCCATTCGCATATACGGTCTTTCCCCATTTGCTGAAAGAATATCGGAACCGTTGGTTCCTATTCTGTACAAACACAAAAGGAATACTTTACAATTTCGCTCTCGACCGAATCCTTGCAATACAAACGGAACCTGGTATACCCTATAAAGATAATCCAGATTTCGACCCTGATACTTATTTCAATGACTTAATAGGTGTGACAAAATGGGGGAATCCCACTGAGATTACCTTCTGGGCAAGTAGAGAACAAGCTCTTTATATCGCTACAAAACCTATTCATCCGTCTCAACAAATCATTCAAGACAAAACAAAGGATGGCAGCAAAACGTTTTCTGTCAAAGTGGAACCAAATTGGGAGTTCTTCTCAGTGATGCTAGGTTTTGGGCCGGGAGTTCGAATTCTTGCCCCCAATTCTGTAGTACGGGAAATGAAGCGGAAAATCAAGAAGGCTGCAGAACTATATGTAGATCCACTTCCAGAATCCACAGATACGAAAAGTGAGGAAGAATAGAGTGTGAATACCCTTTATAAGGCTCAAATCTTCGGAAAAATGAACTTTTTCTGAAGATTTTTTTGATTACGCAAAAAGACTGCATTCGGCCATTATACCTTTGCACCCGAAAACGATTCGGAGGTTTGGCAGAGTTGGTCTATTGTACCGGTCTTGAAAACCGGCAGATGGAAACGTCTCAGGGGTTCGAATCCCTTAGCCTCCGCTGATGGAACTTTGGCAGACATGGTGTATGCGCTGGACTGAAAATCCAGATAACGTGGTTCGACTCCACGAGGTTCCACCCTGCATTGGGGTGTTCTCCAGCGGCAACGAGAGCAGACTGTAAATCTGCCGCCTTTCGGCTTCGTAGGTTCGAGTCCTACCGCCCCAACGACATGGAGTTTGTAGCTCAGTTGGCAGAGCGCCTGTTTGTGGCACAGGTGGTCGCAGGTTCGAAACCTGTCAAACTCCCGAAGCGCTTCATTAGCTCAGTTGGTAGAGCAGCTCACTTTTAATGAGCAGGTCGTTGGTTCGAGTCCAACATGTGGCACTTTCCTGTGAGGATGCCCGAGTGGTCTAAGGGGGCGGTCTGCAAAACCGTCTTTCGTCGGTTCAAATCCGACTCCTCACTCAACAGTAAGAGGCCCCAATTTCCAAAGTCGATGGAATTGGAGCCTCCTTATTATGCGAAGTTGAGAATGGCAGTCAAGCGTTTCTTTACCTTCACGAGCACCTTGCATATCTCACCGTTCTGGAGCTGGTTTTCATTCTTTCCCAGCAAATCTACAGCCCTCTTTAACAGCAGGAAATCATCCTCACTGAGAGGGATGTCGGTGATTGAGTACTGAGGGTCAGCGTAGCGGTAGTAACGCTGATCGTACACTTCAATTGGGGCGTTGTAGCCCAACTTGTCAGAGCGCATCATCTGAATATCGCCCTGTACTGTTCTGAGAGAGATACCCTTCCTTATACCCTCCATGTCGTATAGAGCGTCGGAGCAAGCATCAACCAGGTCCTCTATCGTCCATCTTCTGTACCTGTTCCTCAGGCATCTGTCTATAGTCTTGTAGCGAATTAACGCATTCTTGTTTGCAGGCATTGTTGTATGTAAATTCTTGTTTGTTCATAACTCTTATTCCTTATCCTTTTGTTGATATACTCTTTCGATAACATGTTGACCGTTTATGCGCAACGACAAATAATGGATTGTTCACTACTCTCACGCTCGGATTGAGCGGAGTCAACACTACAGGTCTGATTTCTTTTTTCATTTTACATTCAAATTTTGTGCGCTATTGTAGCGCGGTTAGTAATCATTGTAATTCTGCCCAAGAGCTAAGGATGGAGAAGATGAGTGATGGGCATCAACAAAAAAGTTGGAAAGCTTCGTTACCGATTACTTTCCAACTTCCTGTTGCTATCTTGACTGCAAAGCGTCAGCAGCATCTATGACGCATTTTGCAAAACTGGTATTCTTATATGTTGGAAAGTACACACGTAATAGCTACGTGTCTGGAGCTTTGACAAATGAACATAACATGTCCGTCCAAAGTTTGTCGAGCTCTGGAATAATGGTTTCAATGATATGTTCATTCTTTGTCTCAGCATTGCTATTATTTGAAATTCGGCTGCAAAATTACATCTTTTATTTTGAAATAGCAAAGATAAACTCAAAAAAGATAGTTATGCAAGGCTTGCATGGGCATTATATTTTGAAATGTGACAGATTTTTCCTATCTTTGCCACAAAATTGTTGAGATATGAAGTATTCAATTGCATTCAAGGATTTGCCATTTGAGCCAGAGTCAAGGCAAGTTATTTATGTTGAAAACCAGTATGATGGGCGTATTAATGCGATTATCATGGAGAATTATGAGCAGTTGAAGAGGGCTTTCAGTCAGGCAGATTTGGAATTTATCTATCTACCAATGTTCTTCAAGGACGAAGATATGGAGACAAAAATCCGCTACTACGCTCCATATCTCACAGCTGATGTTATAGATAAAACAGAATTACGCAGTAGTTTCCTACTTGGCTTTATGAGCCACGCCGAAAATAGAGAGAAGATTGCTCCCTCACTATTATATACTCCAAGAAGAGTGAACGATGAATGGAGATTTCATGGAGAAACTATTGAATTTGCGGGCGAAATCAACAAAGATATTGTTGGCATATGGATAGAATATGTAGTACCAGAAATAGAATTTGAATGTAATTATATCCTTGGAAACTTTGACCAACCAGAAAGATGTCATGACGAAGATGAAAAGTTTGGCGAGAAACTTATTCATCGCGGCAAGAGTGATTTAATTGATTCATCGAAAGTTGAATACTCTTCAGCAGGGCCAAGATTTAGCAATATAGACAAACACGCAAAACTAAGAAAGAATGCCAAGAACAAATCTTCGATACAATTAGAACTTAGCCTTGAAGAAATAAGAGACGAGGAAACGGAAGAGGATATAGAGGGATTATTAGCATATAAAGAAAGATTACGCCTTAAGGGAATGTCACTTGCTGCTATAATCGAATTGATTATTAAAGGAGAACCTTTGTCCCGATTGTTTGTGACAACAGACAACAGGCTTTTTCTACCAGAATACAATAATATTGAAATCGAACTTACCCCAAAGTTCAAAGCCGTTTATTTCCTTTTCCTGAATCATCCAGAGGGTATTATTCTCAAGCATTTAGAAGAATATCATAAGGAATTGACAAACTACTACAGGCAGATGAGTAAAGGAGAACTAACTCCCAAAATGATAGAAAGTATCAAAAAGATGGAAGTTCCTGGTAACAACGACATTAATATTGCATTGACAAAAATACGTAATGCATTTGAGAGGCGTTTTGATGAACATTTAGCAAAACACTATATCATTGAAGGAACTCCAGGTGAGCCATATAAAATAGCACTCGACTATAATTTAATAGAATGGGAGGACGAAGAATGAGTGAAGAAAAACTATTAGAGGGAACAGAAGAGAGACGTGAAAAAGAGCTCTCATCAATTGATCGTCTTTTTCAAGATATCCGACAGTATTGTACCGGGGCTGAGTTTATGAAGAAATTGGAATTTTATTCCAAATTTCCTTTTTTTGAAGCATAT
>Ga0247610_10002427_pt1 | contig 21475 bp, 28 predicted proteins | sample 174DNAGHGhighgp2_FD_193483 | JGI IMG/M metagenome (GOLD analysis project Ga0247610, IMG submission 193483) | Sheep rumen microbial communities from Palmerston North, Manawatu-Wanganui, New Zealand - 1742 DNA GHGhigh gp2 | ecosystem: Host-associated > Mammals > Digestive system > Stomach > Rumen...
GCAAATTGTAACACAAAGATTCATACAAATCAGACAAATTCTTGAATAATTTCAAAATTTAAGAATTTTCTTCCTTACCGAACAATTCTGAATAGCATTTCAGACAAAGAAAGCCCCCACATTTAGGGAGCATTGGTAAAATCTTTTGGCTTTGGCTATGAACACCACATTTCCAACATCTGTGTTGCAGCCAATAGTCAATTTCTTTTTGAGTTCTGCGATTACTCATCTTGCACTTCCTTATCAGTAGTTTATCATATAAATATAGGGCTGTTCTTCAAACTCCATTTAACCACTTCATTAGTGGGGGCTCCAAAGTAGTTCAAATACTAGGCTACCAATTCCACCCATACGACATTTAAAAATGTCGATGATCGTGCACCCTATAAATCATCAAACTCTACCTTCGACATATCTTAATCAGCATCATAACTGTCGTTTGCGATATCAATATACTTCATACAAACGCAAAGAAGATTGTCATAATCCCCAGACATAGCTTCCTTGTGCATCTGATCAACAAGATCTCTATGACCTGTCTGCTTCAAAGCTCTTGATGTATATCCCATAACAGAAAAAGCATTACCATCTACACCAACTAAATCGTATCGTGCCATTTAATTGTGTCTCCTTTCTAATGTTAATCAATACAAATGTCTGCGATTTTTTCTGGTTTGTATGTGACTAAAATTGTCTGATGTTTCCAAGCGGATAGTAAGCTGTATTCTCCCGTAGTGTCAAAGTACCTAATCACATCACCACCCGGAAGTATAGCTTCACCACAGTTTTTGGCAATTTCACACTTCTTCAATATCTGTTTCCTTGTCATACTGATACTCCTTTACCATTCTACAATATATTCCGGATCTTCATCATCTTCGGAAATGTTGACTACCTTGAAATCTTCCTTATCCTGAACATAGTCAAAAATTTCACCTTTCCGCATTTCAGGAAAGCACCTTGCGATATCTTTCAATACTTCTGTCTGCGCCCATCCGGGCAATTCATCAAATGTCATAATTAGTACCCCCAAACAACCCCTAAAGGTGCAATATTCTTCTTGAGTTCCATTACAATGGATGTGTACTCATCAGCAGTAACAGATACATCTGCCAAAAGATCACCATCATTCTTATGTGACTTATGCAAAGAACTACCATTGATAAGATGATCAGCAACCTTAAGAGCTTTCGGCCCCATACCTTCAATAATAGTCCATAAAGCTTCTTTTGCCAGAGCAGTTTCATATTCATCAAGATTATCAAGTTCGGAATTTTGAGGAAGAATATCAAACCAGTCAAGAAGTTCCCCGGAAGATGGATCAAAGTGATAATTAGATTCTTCGGAATTATAACGCTCAATATTACACTTATTGCGAGTTTTCTCACAAATACAGTTCCAAGATATACGATAAATGTATTTGGGAGAAAATCTTTTTTTATCAGATGACATAAGTGCAACATTAGCTTCCAGCTTATCTAACACATAGCCCACAGCATCATCAGTTGACACATTTGCACACTTATTATTAACAAACCACTGCCATGCCAATGTGATTTCACGATAGAAATTCACATATAATGCGGCAGCTTTTAAATCTTCCGAAAGTTGTACCCATACAGAATAAGTAAGGGGAAATTTAGTGTGTGAAAATACACTAGATAAAAACATTTTCTTTGTTGCACTAAACTGTGAACTCGTGTTACCACTCATAATCAAATCTCCTTTTGCTATTGCATTTTGCTCTTCGTTCAAATGTATCTCAAATCGTTGAAATAACTATTGTTTATATATCCTATTGTACCATTACTATTTTGAAAATCTATTGCAATTTATAACTGTAATATAACTGTAACATTTGCAAAGTATCTGTCATTCTTTGGCGTTATAATACTGATCAAATTCCTCCTTAGTCTTACAATCATTAACATCCTTATCTGGTGGCATATGGACTGTCCATACTATTGCAATATCTCTTAATGCATTCTTCAACTTTTTCGCTGCTTTCTGTCCGGCTTCATCACCATCAGTACAGATAACAAATTCTCTAACACCTAACATCCGCAATTGTTTGATTTCATAACTTGTACCAGTACCTAAAAGTGCTACGGCATTGTAACCATATTTCACACAAGTAAGAGCATTAAAACAACTTTCACAGATAATTACTGATCGCGGATTATCCGGAAGTTCATATATGCCATATACTGACTTCTCAACTCCTTGTGGATAATGAAATAGTTTACCTTGTATGGATCTTCGACATAAGAATAATGTTTCCCCTTTAAGGTTTTTTACCGGAAATGTTACACAAGGTACGGGTTTCTTTCTTCCGGGTGGTATAAAATTAGCATCAAAACCAATGTCATACTTTACTATAATCTCATCTGTAAGACCTCTTTCATACATATATGGTACTGTCAGTCTGTATGATGCAAGTTCTTCTTCTGACACCAAAGATTGCTTAAATTCTTGAATAATTCGAGAATTTTGATAGTTGAAACCAAATTTCTTATAAAATGCAGATACCATATCTCTTGGTATGAGGTAATCAAAATCACTATTATCTGGAGCAAATCCGGGGATATTTTCTTTTAACCACTCAAGACCAGACTGGCTACTAATCTTTTTAATTTTCAAAATTTCAGTTACCATATCAGGTAACGATTTTGTAGTTTGGCATGAAAAACAGTGAAATGTACCTGCAGAAAATACTTTACCATCACGCATTTTATCGTGTAACAACACACCACAAGAAGGTTTTTTATCCTCATGCAATGGACACCTACACTGATACCAATCGCCAGTAATACGAACTAGGTCTACTAACCCCAGCTCTTCCAACTTATGTAAAATTTCTTCTGTTTCCATAAAACAAACCCTCTATGTAAATAGTATCACAATGTATGCACCAATATTGGTACTGATTGGCAGTTACCAATCAAGTTCTTCGGCATCATCACTATCAAGATCAATAATACCTTTAAGATTTTCAGGAACCGGACCTTCACTTGGAATAAGAATATCTGATGTGTCTGGCATACTGATAGTAGGATCTTCATCGGCGCCACCGGGAAGATACTGCATATTACCAGTATTGTAATCAGCAGAATACGATAAGATATTCTTATCATTCTTTGCCATACGAGTTTTCTCAAGTTTGATTTCAAAAACATGCTTATCAAATATCTGTCGCATAGCAAATGCTTGTGTCGCTACTTGAACAATAGAAAAAGCACCGGCAACATTATAGATAGACGGGAATGGTACACCCTTTTCATCTTTAGTATCTTTAGTTTCACGGTTAGCCTGAACTGCTACGATAATTGCACATCCGTATTTCTTACTGATATCAAACAAGTCTTTAGCAATATGAGTAAGTCTTTCATAATCGCTAGATGATCTACGATCATCACTCATATAGGAAATACCATCAATGATAAGCAACTTGATATTATTTTGCTTAATGAAACTACCAAGATGTCTTGGAGTAACGCCATCAGGCATATGCTTATCTTCAATGATAAATGCGGGCACCGGATCTTCTGCAAGATGCTTGATGTACTCATTATAATCATCAGTATATTTACCCTGGAACAATTCACTATTCTTAAAGTGACCACGCCAAGTATCAAAACGAGTACCAAAGTATTCAGCCTGCATTTCTGGAGAATACAAAGCAACAGGGAAACCTGCATTATGAGCAGCTTCCATCATCTTCGCACAACACCATGACTTACCAGAGTTCGTTGATGCAACCAAAGCTACCATTTCTTCAACGGTAGACCAACCACCATAAGTTAACTTATCAAGTTCTGGAAAACCCGTAGGAATTCTTGAGCGCTTTGCCCATTCTGCAACTTGGTCAGCACGTTTCTGGGCATCTGCAACGATATTCATAGGCTGAACATCAGAAAGCAACATAGCAGATTCATACTGATTACCAATATATTCCCAAGCTTCATTAATATCATCGGAACCCATATCCAATACAGTATTAATGGTCTGCATGAATATGATATGCTTCTTATTACGTTTAAGGTTATCCTTAAGATAATCAACACTTTCCCGCACATCTACAAGAACAAAATCCGGAAATTTAGATAAAAAAGTATATCTGTCAGGAACATTACCATACTTATCCTTATGATCAAGGATATATGATATTTCTGCGGATTTTAATGCATAGTAACTGGGATCGAATTTACACAATTCATCAATTACATACTCATCATTTACTTCCTGTGATGTAAGTATCTTGGATATAACTTGTAATTCTATTGATCCAACCATTGTATATTACTTCACCGTTACTAATGTCTTATGCATAATCTCTTGCAATCTTGCAAAGAATTGTCCGTTACCTACTAATGCCGTTATAGGTGGAGATACGATTATTGTAGTAAATTCAGGTTTATCTCTGGACTGCAATAAAGATAACAATGTCTGACACTGAAACTCTTTGAAATTTACATAGTCAATGTTAGAAATAATCAATATCTTCGCACCGGAACTCCAAATCTTCTGATATTCAAAATCATCAGATGTTGTTTTAGTTGACCAAGATGACTGCATACTTTCCAAATATTGTGAAAGTTTAAGATTATACACTACTGTATGCAGTCTGCTGTTTTTCCAATGTTTACATATTCCGGCATAAGTAATCATATCGGAAGTTGCATTAGTATCATTACTGATGATAGTTACCAATCTGCCTTCGCAATTAGTAAGCATATCTGAATACTTATTTAACAACGTTGTATTTGTATTAAATATACGGCTGTTCATATTGAAATTATTTCTTTCCAATAAGTAATTAGCCGTAATAAGGTCAGGGCAAGACTGATCGCATACACCCTTAATACAATGTCCGGTAAAGATGCAATTATTCATTTATCATCCTCCGTAAAATAGGACTACGAGATTGCTTGAATGATATTCGACTATTTACACAGGCTTTTGCCGTTTCAATAATGTCATAGCCATACTTCTGATAATCAGATGCAGGCATAAACAATGTAAGAAATGGATCTAATGTACCGAATAATGGATACTTAAATTTCTTATGCCCAATATCCCGATCAAGCAAATACTTTCTGACTACATACTCTTTAATATATTCTGTAGTCGTAGGTATCTTCTTGGCAATTTCTAATGAACTCCAAACTTCAAGAGTATCTATCAGTTCACCATCTATTTCCATAAATGAGTAAAAACCTCTAAATCCATTATTGTCAGGCCAAGATGCATCGTATCTGGCTAACTTATAAAAATGCGGATACTTAATAATATTCTCCTTGCACTGTTCCAAAGTATAACCATCAATGGGAATGATTACACCAAGATCATTGTCATAAGGCAAATTATCCTGTGGAATATACATAATGCTTGCACGAGTTTGAAGTATTCTATTCGGATATAGATTGATTAAATCCTGGTTAGTCAATCTATTGATGTCCGTAGTGATGGAAATATCACGCTGTACTTTAGGTATTTCAGGCAAGGTAGTATATATGGTCAACAAGTCTGATCCACACATCTTTTGTTTCCAAATTCTTGAAGTATCAAACTGCGGAATTTCCGGAGGTTTAATAGATACATCTGACAATTGTGATGGTCTATATGATACATTGTTCCGATTACCCATCAAAATATCATTTGGAACTTTAGGTAAAGTATCTGCAGTAGCTACAACTTTAGTAGTATCAACAGTAGGCATTTCTGCCATAGGAGCATTAACTACATCCAAATCCCATTCAATAGCTTCCGGAGTAAGATAAATATCCCCAAGACTTTCTTCAAGTTCATCATCAGGAATATCCGGAATATTGACAAACGGAATATTCATATTCCAGTTATAAGGCAAAGTAGTTGAAGTATATGCCGCATAAGTAAGTATGTTTAATACCTTAACCGCTTGTCGCTTATACTTTGCAGTACCATCATAAGTACCCTTAACATACAAAATGAAATTAGAGTACACATTATTCAAAGCACTCTTATAGATAGATTTGATCTTATAACTTTCAGATATGCTGGTAAATCTGATCTTGTTGAATGTGGAATATATTCTACTCATGCTTCTACACCCTCCGCTTTCGCATCAGATGATGAAGGTGTAAGACCTATATCCTTTATATACTTTGCTTGTTTTGTAAATCTGGTTTTTATCATCTTATCAAGAGTAGGATTATGTTCTTTCGTAAGATTTACTATATAATTAGGATCCATCGGTACAATTGTCTTATCTTCTGTAACTAAAGGCAAGAAACCCTTTTCCATCAGAATGTCATACATAACCAAAGCATCTGGAGTGTAGTCATTCATATATGAGCTTTTACCCAGATTAGTTATATCTTTAGGTATCGCATACTTATTGGAAAAATCTTCGTTAGCATTATCGCACCATTGTTTCAAAGAATTAATAAAGAATGTCGGCTGACCATTTGCATGATACTTACCATACATCAGAATGATATGGCATATCCAATTAGGAAGCTGTGCAATATTATAGGCTTTATGGTGACTGGCCATATATGCAATACGAGTACTATACCAATAATTGATCATCTTGGCACATTCATTAATTTCAGCATATCCATAATCAACTTTAGCAGCACTATCTAATACTTCGGCATACAGTTTAGCCATAGCACTTGTGTTGATCTTATCACTGTCAGTAGCATCTTTAGATGTAGGAAGTTTAGTAATAATGCTATTGCGATTAGTAAGCTTATCATAAGTGTCTAACAAATTAGTTGACTCTTCCAACTTTCTGCGAATTTCCACAATATCATCATCAGCATAAATCGCATTACTTGTATCAGTAAGTTCATTAAATTCATCATCTCCGGAAGAACTTAATAACTCACGAGTTAAATACTTCAAAATCATATCCAAACAATCAATGAGCAGATATGCTAAATCCTTGTAGCGGATTAAGGTCTTTTTATAGGTTCTCGGCATCGTTGCCAGTTGATGTTCTAAATGCCTATGGATCTTATTTGCTGCTACTTCGGAGGGTCTGATGTCAGTATATTTTTCCTGTTTCAAAACAAGTCCCCCTTTAGTATATTTTCGGTAGCAAATACCGGTGTCAAGCCCACAAATTCTTATGGTTTAGAGGTGATACCGGCACCTCTATTGTAGAAAGAAGTTGTAAGCTCGACACCGGTATTTGACGAGTAAGTATATCTAACCTACCACAAGATTAGACTAAGTTCTATATCAAATTTGCGAAGTCACCAAAATGTAACATTTACTTTAGCATTTTATGCAGATTTGAATTTAACAGTGTTACACCTACCTTAATAAAGGTTGCTGACAAATAGCAAATTCCGAAATTATTCAAGAATTTGCCCTCGCGCGCGTAGTAAACATATAATATTTTTCTGTACAGATTATTATATTTTCTTAATTTATTATTTATATTTATTATTTTATATATTTAGAATTTTAATTAAAAATTAAAATTCTAAATTGGAATCTAAAATACCTATTTATAAATAAAAATAAAAAATATGTTATCACTACCGTAATTCAAAGAATATTTTACTAGGCAAATTCCGAAATTATTCAAAAATTTACCCATTTCTCAAAATCGTTTAACATCTTCAAAGCAAATGGCTGACCAACGTTCTTACGCAAATTAGGAACAAAAAATTGTGCCCGTCACCGCTCGCCACCGGGGTGTTGGAATGCTGAAAATGTAACATAAATGTAACATTGTTACTTAAAAGACACACAAGATATTGATAAAAACCTGTTGACATGACTATATTTAGTGTTAAAATCATTTTAGATTTGGGTTATATCGACAGAGGGATACCTTGAGCCCGTAAGCAGTGTTATCAGCAATCGTGTGACTTATGTGAAGGATAATCTGTCTGCCCATGCAATATCAATCAAGTATTCCAACAAAGTTAGATCCGACTTCTATGAGTGAGAAGGAATGGATTAAAGCAAGAACCCAAGAACTATACGATATGTTACCTTTGACATCTGCGGAAGATCGTAAAGCGTGTACTGATATCCGGGATGAAGTATTAGAACTTAATAAGGGATTTTTCGGATATATAGCTAAAGGAGCCTATGTAGCCGATTCTACTGTAACTTATGAGGATAAATTACAGTCAGCGAGAACTGCGTTTTGTGAGCAGTGGTGGAAGTATAAGTTCACTCCGAAATATCGTGCTGATCTGTCGTTTAGTGTATTTTTCCAACCAAGGTTGACTGAATGTGTTACAAGGGAACTTAATCCCATTAAGTATTCATTGCGTAGAACTATCTGTATGAAGGCTGCAAAGCAATTAGGTAAGCATTGGGGACAGTTGACTAAAGAAGATATTAAATCAGTCAAACTACCTGCGAATGAAATGAAAATATTGGAAGCCATTTTTAATGGTAGATACAGCAAGGATGTAGATGCTCCGGAAAGTAGTGCAATCACCAGAGATACTAATTATAAAGATAATGCGATTGAAAATATATATAATGAAAATTATGATGATATAGAAGATCTCATTGTTCACGAAATGATAGAGAATGAATCTAAATTGAGTGATGGAGATCTTCTTAAAATGTCAGAATTATATGGTATTCCTTTTGATGATCTTGTAGATGCCCGACCAATAGGTGAAGCTAAATTGAAGAAACAGTTGGAAGATGCTTTGTTTATTAGGGAAACATTTGAATCTGCCAGTTATTTGGGTTTGGATAGTGATGGATGTACAGATGATGAAGATTAAAAAAATGTCTGCTACATCAACTGTAGCAGACATCTACATTTCACGCTGACAGACCAGTTAATGCGGTGAACAAGTCGTTAGTAAGTTGTCGTGAATCATTAGATCCAATCCATACTGAACCACTAATATATTTAGCACTACTGCGAGGAATGTCAGAATATTCAAGATTACCAGACTGTATATGTTCCCAACATTCTTCGGTGAAAGTAAGATTAACTAATGCAGCTACCGACTGACCATCAATAGAACCGGTGAAAGCAAATCTTGGAGAGGACTTTATAATACATGTATCATTACTATCTACAATGGTAAATTCCAAGAAGCCAGAACAATTACCACAAGTTAACAGGTATGTATAGCGGTAGATTATTGAAGCCCCAACACTTTTGACCTGTATGCTATATTTTCTACTATAGTCATCTGTAAGTTTGACAAGATATTCTAATGCATGTGTAGCATTAACTAATGTCTTACGATCAAATATCTTATCTTGATAAAGCTTATGACCATCAATCTTAATTTTACCGACATAATTATCCTTAACATATACAGGCTCACCTGCTGCAAACTGAAATAGAATCTTACCTAGTGAAGGTATAGTGACACCACAAGTACCATCAGCGGCATTAATAAGAGTCACGGATTTGGTAGATATGAGAATATTAGATGAAAGTCCAGCAGATGCGAATGCGCGTTTCACATATTTCTGCGGTCTATTTTTAAGTTTAACTTCATCAGAAACCTTTTCACGAGGTTTAGCTCTACTGGGTAAGGGTAAGCCGTTTTCAGCACATATAAATGTGCGAACTTTCAAATCTATATCATAGTCTGCTCCAGATATAATGCCGAGCTTTGTAGTAGCAAACTTCAAAGGAACTGTTTTACCATATTCAATTAGTATAGCGGAAGCATCCTTATTGATAAATGCATTAAATTTAGGATCTGCTTTAGGTACTGATGTACGATATTTATTATTTAAGTATTCACAGTTGAATGACAGATTAAAGTCTTTCGGCATCTTATGTGCATAATTTTCAGTACCAAAATACTTTGTAGAAAACTTCTTATATGCGAAATTCAAGTCATTTCTTAAATAGGAATCATTAACAAGAACCTCAATAAGATGTTTAGCATCATCTATACCATTCGCAGGATACCCAGATTTATCAGAAGTAATGATTACTGGACTGCTAATATAGTCATAAAAAATTAAATTATGATCAGTCTGTTCTACAAAAATTTGAGGTTTATTATCTTTAGATCGATTAACACAAGTATCTTTCCATTTCAATAAATCTGCAATGGTAATATTCCATTGATTATTACCAATAAGTAAGTCATTTATAGTAGTCACAAAATGCTCCATATCGGATATGGCATGAAGTTCATCAACAAATTCACCAGTATCAGATAATGGTATATCAATACCCAAAGCATTTACTGTAGCGTTATCAGTTTTGCTTACCTGACCAGACAACAAATGCTTATTCAAATCAAATGTGATCTGATATTCAGCTTTTGCATTATTTCGCCAAATCTGGATTAACTGATTTTGTGCAAGATTTGCATTATACTTAAATAAGTCATACTTATATCTACGCAAATCTGATTTATATGCCGACATAACATCCCAGTATTGTTTAACTACTTGCATACAATGTGTCTTGGAATAATATGGATCAACATCAATATTGCCATTAACTAAATCGTTCATTGACTGCATTGTTTTTATAGCAAGTATATTATCTTTTTGCATATAGTCCGGATAGGCAGCATAAAATGCAGAAATGCTTGATATATTTTCCGCATCAATAATCTTCTGATGCTGATATTTAGCAAATAATTCTGCATCTGGAAAATCAGTTAAACTACCAATAGTGTCAACTACATTTTTATGACACTGTGCAATTGTATTTGTTGTTTCAGAAAAGACATTATACAAAGCAAGGTAATCAACCAGATTAAAGTCTTTAAGCTTTTTGCGAAGATTATCATCATCACTATCAATAGCATCTGAAATATCTTTCATCAGTTCAAAATATGAAGTATCAAAATGTTCTTTAATACATGCAGAACCTACCTGGTACATATTATGATTATCATCAATATTGCGGATATAGAAAAAATTATTTCTATCACGGTTAGTACCACAACAAGCACAATATGACGACCCGCAGTTATCCGATATAAAATCAAACACATCTTGCTGATTATCATCTACAAGACTAAATATCCGGGTAGCAGAATCATAAATAGTCATCCCATCATAAGGAATATTACCATTAGCATCTTTTGATCGGATAGCCTGAGCTACAACTTCATAAGCACCTTGAGGTACTAACCCAATACTTTCAGTATGGAAATTGATAGGTTTTGATATGCCACCAATATCCAAAATCTGCGACTTTCTATCATAAGACAATATAGGCTTAACACCATTATGATTATCAGCATATTTATTGATGACATGCTGAATTATCTGGTACTTAGTTGTTGTGATATTTTTGTATTTCATAGGCACACCTCAATAATATACATTTATATAATATATTTATATATTAGCATAGCATAATTATATATGCAATACAAAATACCCACTACTGCGAAAATAGTGGGTATTTGAGTGAGATATGGATGATTTGGTAAAGTTATACTAAATTTAGGCTACTCGTTGAAATAGGTATGTCTGTGAGCGAAATTTGATTATTCAACGCATCTATTGAGGTTATCTTTCAACATATCTTTAATTTTTTTCATAAGTAATGCTCTACAATAATTTCTACACCTCTGCCATTACCATAAGTGCGAACTTCTTTAACTATACAACGATCAAGATCATCTTGAGTTAAATAATTATAATCATCCGTAGTTAACTCATTAGGAGAATTCAACAGATCTGTAATCTTGCCATCAAAGAGAACACCAATAACAGCATCTTCACCAGGTTCATATTCTTCAAGACATGACACTAAAATATTCTTACTTTGCAACGCTGACATATGTGAAGTTATATATTCTCTTAAAGTTGATCTTTTTTCTGTATTAGATTTCACATAACGTTTCATAACTTAAAACCTCCAATGTTCTCCTTCAACTGGGATAATCATATTACTGAATTTATCACTAACATACAGATCATCAATAACCTTATCCCCATAATTTTCCATAAGGCAATCATATATGTCATCAGCATATTTCTTACCATAGGTATTAATACACTGATCGATAAGGTCTTCTATTTTAGCATCAAACAGTACAGCACCTTCCATATGGAACAAACTGCCGGATTCATCATCTAAAACAATAATACCTTTAGCAGCTAATTGCTTTTCAATATCCTCAAATTCAATTCCGGTTTCTTCTCTGTATTCATCATCAAGCAAAAGTCTTACATCTTCAGAATCCCAAGATAATTTAGATACTATATTTTCATCTTTACTTACAAAGGCAACATCAATATCCGTCATATCAGAATTAGCAATAAAGGCATAATATGTAGGCTCCGTAACAATTGTATCTACACCAAGATTATAGTCAAAATACTTGCCTTCCTTATATTGCCAATAAAGATAATCCTTTATAATACGATTAACCTCTTTCATTGGATATGCATAATACTGTCTACCAGTATTTGTATCTGACTTAATATATCTTTTCATAATTATTACCCTAAATTCTCATCTACAAGATCATAGAATACTTCTTCAAATATCTCGTGGAAATCTTCCCAGTCAGCATCATCATATTCATATTCAAAATCATCAAATACTTCTTCTGCTATAGATTCAATGCTATCATCAGATAAATATTGAATAGGGATCTCCTTATAAAAATCTCTACCAGAAGAATCACCTTCAGGGTAGCACCATTGCTCTCCATGCTTACCATCCACTTTCTCCAGACGGTATGTAAGGTTGTCTAAAATCCAGTCATATAATTCTTGTGTATCCATACAATATATCTCCTAATTATTTTATATGTAGTGGCAGAAATTACTCCTCACTATAATCCACAAAATCACCATAATAACTTAACTGACCTACCCAAGAGTCAAAATTATCTCTGGTCATATTCATAAATTCAGATATAGGAACTCTGTCAGCATCACTTACCCAAGTTTCCGGATTTGTAAGTATGATAATTACATAATCACCATCTACATAGCAATCTAATCCCCAGTTTACTTTTCCCCAACCTACATCTCTAAAACCAGCATTTTGATAACCTTGTGCAATATCTATCTTCATACGAGATATATTGTAATCATCTCCATATTGCTTTTCTTCATCAATTTCATCAATGAAGTAACCAACGATTTTGGCTTCTTCCACCCAATTATTTCTTTTAAGTATTTCCTGAATAATTTCAAGTTCATCCTTATCAGTAATGTAATTATGAATTACCTGATTATACAGTTCTTCTGGGGATTCATCATTTCCGGGAATATATTTGTCAGAAAATCTATAGTTAGTTTTTTGACTATCAGATTTCAAATATTTATACATAGTATATGGATTCCTTTCGTAAAAAGTGTAATCTTTATGGGCATTAAAGGTTATGCTTCATCTTGGTAGGAATAGTCAATATGAGATTTAAGGCATATACTCAATAATTGTCATGCCAACTGTAGCTGCCATCTGCGAAGTAGCCACCATAAATACAATCTTCCATATAGGAATATGCATTATCCTGGCAATACTCATCAAACTTCTGCTCCCACTCATCAGAAATGTTATAAGTACCCGGAACATAGGTGTCTTCTTCAGAAATGCCATTTTCTTCAAGGAACATATCCCAGAGTGCATTTTCAATATCCCAATAATTGAATATATAAATCTTACCATCATATTCAATATTAAGATCAGGATCTCCCCAAGTACCATTAGAAGTCATACCTACATCAGAACATCCACGCCAGCCGGAAGTAGACACAGGTTTCTCAAACATCTTCAAAATATGTTTTGCTGCGGAATCATCATACATAATTAATATTCTCCTTTACCATATATATACGGGCATAAAATTATACAAAATTGTTAACCTCTGGCAGAAATCAAGAAGGTTTCACCATCTGAATAAAGAATACGATCAGTACCTTCATCATTATCAAGATCAATATTGTATTCCGGAAGATCCTCTTTGACAACTACATCTATCTCATTGACAACATCATTGTCTACGATATTTGCGACAGAGAAATCTTTCATACCATCAAACACGCCATCCTCTACGAGTTCAGCATAGTAATCACAGAAAAGATCTTGAGCCTGCGGATTTAGAGAATCACTCCAGAATGCAACACGATCACAAAACATTTCGATTAAATCATCACTATCAATTGTTATTGTTATAGGTCTTCCCATAGTTATCCATTCTCCCTCTCTTCAATTTCCTTAAGCAGATCCTCTACTTCAATCTCGTAGAATTCTCCGACATCTTCTCTGGTTTCATAGTCATATACTGTATAACCCTCAGAAAACATATTTACATCAGCACTATATCTGCCATTGATATCAATTGTCTGATATACAACATCATCAAAATCATTGTAAAGATCTTCCAAAGTAAGAGGAACTACAAAATAATCAGAATATCCGCCACGAATATCTCCACGAAGGTGAACCATAATTACCATAACATTATCATAGTAATCACCATTAATCTCTACATCTTTGCAGAAATCGATATTAAGATCATTTGAAATGTTAGCACCCCAGTTATATGTATTATCACTATTTGTAGCTTCTGCTAAAAGAGCATCAACCTGCTCATCAGTAACATCAAGTTCGTACTCTTTAAGTGCCTCAAGTAGAGGAATAACATCTGCACAAATAACCCCAGATGCAATGTTACCAGAATCATCATAAATCCAAGGGCGATTAGCACCACCACGAGCAGCTTTTACATCTGCAATAATACCATCAAGTCGTTTCATAATTTATCTCCTTATAATTCATAACCAAACTTATATAAGTTCTGATTTACTACATCAACAATAGCATCAAAGATTTCCTGAAGATTATCTTCAACAAATTCTTTAGCATCATATTCATCAATGCCGTTAACTTCATCAATGTTGTACCAGATACCATTTTCAGGGTCTAATCCACGATCAGGTTCTACCAAATAAAACTCATCTGGATTTTCATCATCATTTTCAATATAGTAGTTAATACCAAATGGAAAACGAATTTCTGCACCAGTATCCTGATTTTCCAAATATGCTATTGCACCAATATTTGTGGCACCAAAACCACCATCAATATCTTCATCAAAATAGAAACCATCTTCATCGATATATGCACCGAAAGTTAATTTCCAATCACCACAAACCATAGTAGGCTTGTAAGTAATATTATATACTGTACCATATCCGCCTTCTTGTTGATCTTTCCAACTACTCATATTTATATCTCCTTTATCTATTAATCTTCGTAAAACAGTTCTGGATTATCATCAGGAGTAATATCAAACTCTTCTACAAGCTGCTCTAAACTACGAAGTCCAAAAGTTACATACAGAATATCCTTGAAAGCTTCATAATTATATCCATTAATATTAGTAACTAATTGAAGGGATTCTTCGGAACAGATATTGAAATCAATAAATAAATCCCAAAGTTGATCTAAAGATAATTCTTCAAAATCTTTTACACTATATTCTTCCATATTTGATATCTCCTTTATCAGTTAATCTTTTCCAATCCGTCACCAAAAACTTTACGAACTGCACGATAAAAATCCTTTTCAGAATCACAGAACATAGGCATACCATGTGCAGGCATAATCACAAGTGTATAATCCCCACCAACTCTGGGGTTATCATTAGTTCTCCAAGAGAACATATCCACATCACGGCCATCACCCCAAATTACTTTATAGGTATAGCCATCTACTGTTGTATCATCTGCAACTTTCTTCAATTCGCAAGCTCCTACCCAACCGGTATTAGATGAATATTCTCCAATATACGGAAGAAGTGCATTATACACATCAAAAGTATCCGGAGAAAATTCAGTTGTCATTTTCTTTTCTGTATTCTTTACAAACCTCTTATCCTTATCAGATAACTTATCATAAAAAGGATTATCAGATGCTGATACTTTAGTAGAAGAATTTATAACATATTCATCTTGTGTCTTAAACAACTTATTTGCTTGATCGTATGCATCTGCCACATCTTTTACTTTTGTAAGAATATCATATTCATCTTCTATTGGATCATAAGTTGCTAATTCCATTTCTGCAAAAGGAGTTTCTACTAAACAAATATCAAACTTACCATTTCTGTTTTTAATATAACCGAGCTTATCTATCAAATTAATAGATGCAGTTACTTTAGTAGAAGCACCAAAAGACTTCTTTACTTCTGTATACTCAATATCATTATCATCAAGAATTCTCAAACCAGCATCACTTGCCCATAAATACAAACCATAAGCAGGTTCAAATTCCAATACATAATATCCGGAATCACCAACACCACCCATACCAACAGTCTTATGGGACTTATTAAGGAAATTAAGCACATATTGCTTATCTTCCTTGGAAACCTGAACTAAATGTTGATTATATGAATTATCTTCTGTTGCAGTTACTCTTGTAGAAGCAGTAACTCCATGAGTAGCATTCCACTCATCAATAGGAACTAACTTAGGCATTTTAGGAGCATAAGTACCCTGACGCTTTGTAGAAGAATACTGAGGAATTACCTTATAAATCGGAGTATCCTCTTCTGGAGTATTACCAATAAGATCAATAGTATTATTCCTATGATTATAGGTCAGACCATTTCTATTCATATAAATATCTGGATCATTAGGATTATTACCATAGAAAGAATTTAAACTATGAGATTTATATGTACCAAAAGCTTCATCATCAAACAGGGTTTTAAGGTATTTAGAAATAATCTTTGTATCATAGTTAGTAGCAGCAGTTACTCTAGTAGAAGCCGTAATACTACTAAACCTATCACTATAATCATCAATCAACTCCTGAACTTTAGCATCAGAAGTAAGCTGACCATCAAGTGCATACATATCATCAAGAACCTTATCAAAATATGCTTTACCATACTGATCATAGAGTTTCTTATATTCTGTCTTGAAATCATCCGGAGTAATTCCGACATTATACAGACTATCTGCGATATCAACTAATCTCTTATGCTCAATATTTATATAGGCATTTGACATATCTGCATAATCTCGTAAGATAGCTGCCATACTAACTAATGTATAAGGTATCTTCATAATAGTTCTCCTATAATAATATTATTCTGAATACAGAAAAGGTTTAATTCAACCACTTATCTACATAGTCTAAATACTGATTAGCAATAGGATTAACATAATGGATATTGGGATAACACAGTCTGAATTGCATTATCCACACTATATCCAAGTTCCACAAGTCTGCAAATATTGTCTGCATCCTGATTGGAAAATTCAGAGTGTATCTGTTTTTTCAATTCTGGGGATAGTAGAGTTTCCGACTTTCTATTCTGTGGAAATGCATCATTAACCATATCCTCAATATCCTGATCGGTAAGATCATCTCCAAGATATGTTTTTAAATAGTTACGAAAATCATCTTGATTATTTGTTTTGATGTATCTATACATAATTTTACTATTCAACTCCAAGTAGATTCTTCTACCGCATTATACTTAGCAATAATGTCGGGAACATATTTAGACAAATCTGAAGGTCTACGAATTTTACGCATATCAATTATCTCCGAAAAATATACATCAAAATTGTAAGTAAATATATCTACTGACAACTCATACTGTCCTTTAGCATTACGATCTATGTATGCACGACATCCTTGAATTTCCGGAAACTTTTCTTGAAGAGGTTCTTCAATGTATTCAATTTCATCATCACGAGTAAAGAAACCATCATCCATTCCGAACATATCATTTGCATTGAGTATCTTCATAGATATTACTCCTTATCCAAATCTTTGACATCAACATATAGAAATTGACACCTTTCAAATATTTAATAGTAAAAAAGGTTAGAACCTTTGACGATACCACCCATCATCTTCGTCATCATCGTAATCTGGATCTTCAACAACAAAAGGCCACTTACTATGGTAAATAGATCCTTGTTTAGGTTGAGTATTCCATTCTGCCAATTTGTTTTCACGAAGACAAAAAGCAGCGATATATGCGAGTACAGCAACATAATCATTCCCAGAATACATGTCTTTTACAGTCATCATTCTGTCTTGAATTCCTGGGATATGGTTATATAACCAATTCGCATAATCTGATATATTTTCACCATATGTTCCAGAAGTAGTATTATCATACCAATCGCCATCATTGAAATATCGATAGATCAATTTATTAATAGCGGTGCAAATTTGTGAAGCCATAGTATCACCTTCACCACGATTAGGCATATACTTATCAATCAAATCTTCATATTTATCAAAATAATCCCAATTGTATTTCATAAACGAATCCTCCATATTACTATGTTGTTATCCATTGCTCCAATAAAAATATCATTTATGTTGATAAATGTATTATAAATCAACATAAATGATATTGCAAGAGTGTCAAATTCCATTAGCTAATTTAGTTCGTTTATCACCGGTTAATTTAGCATAAGTGTATTTATTTCTAATGGTTTCCCAAAATTGATGACCTTTTGATGGTGCCGCTACTAACTTTCGCCAAACCTTATTAGGAACATCATAATAGATATAAATATCCCCCGGACCGCCATTTCTGCCTTTGAACTGCATTAACATATCACCAACAAGTTCATCTTTGGGATTAAATGCGTATGCCCATACATTTGATGATTTAACTCGCATAAGTTTATCTACGAAATCACGGGTAGTCATGCGAGTTGCTTTAGCACTATTTACACGGGATTTTGTAAACTTCTTACCAGCCAATACACTTCTGGGAGCAATACCATTATCAAGCATATCAAGTTCATCGGCTTGAACTATCTTGACATTTTCAATGCCTTTAGCTTTAAGCTTATCTTCCACGAAAGTGATGAGTTCTTTTGGCTCTGTTACTGTAATACTATCTATTCGCTGATTATCTTCGTAGTAGTCTACTATAAGACCATCATCAAATAATTCTGCATAGAATATTATATCTTCCGCAGGATCTAATCTACGGAAGAAGTTCATTTCAAGATATGCAAATCCCATAAGGGTCAATGCATCTTCTATTGCAGCTATATCAAAATAATCTTCATATTCTTCAGTGGTTGATCTAATTATTCTCATTTCCAGAAAACCCCTTGCGACAACATATTTGTTCTTCTTCGCTTCTCAAATGCAGCATAACATATATCATATTCTACTACAGATCGTACTCCGCTATTGCATAATTTACGCAATATCAACCTACGTTTCGGTGCATATTGTTTAGCATCAAGGAAAGTAAATTCCGATTGTGAACATGCGGTTACTGGATATAATTTCGCATAATCTTCAGCAGCCTGTTCAATAATAGCTTCTGCTAATAACATCCAACCATCAGCGTGTTCATCTTCTGCACTATGAGCATTCACAGTTAGTTACCTCCGGGTTTTGTAGTCGGCATTACGAATGTCTGAAATATCATATTTCTTAAATTCGCGTTGCACTTTCTTCACCATATAGTTTACCAATCTATCTTTACAATAAGGTAAACTTATTAAGTCATTTGGATTAAACTTCATAGTACCTATTGTCTTTTCCGCACCTGCCGTTATATGAGGATCACTACTATGATTAATTGTCATATAAGCCCAGATGCTATTACTATATGTAACGATTGATATGTATAAGTTATCTATATAGATTATATCCGGATCAAAGTCAGTTGTTATTTCTTTGAATTCTTTCATCTGCTTCCTTAAATCTTCCGGGAGCATGTGCATCATATCAAATACTAATTCATATCTGTTAGGCTGTTCTCCAAGCTTTCTGGCATCTACAAGATTATTAACAAGGTAATCACCTATCCGCTTTACCATAGTAGCAGGAGGTAATCTGTTGTAATATTCATCATTCTTTTTGGATTTTGTTGTAAGTAGTATTTTCATGGTGGAATTACCTGATTAGTCTTACTTTAGTTATTACACCATCATTGCGTAGATGTACAATATCTGCAGATTCCGATGGGCATAATGTTATTAATGTAGGTTCTACTATAAATGGCATTACTGCATAGGTTCCACCAGGTGGAAGATAGGTAGCTATTTTAACATAGAATCCTACAGCACCCCAGGTAGTCTCTGTACTACTTAAAGGAACTAATGCCCGACGAGTTTGTGTAGGACTTACGGCTTCAGGTACTTTATCACCACTTGATGGGTTGTGCCACTCGCTATTAGTAGCAATTACTTCGACATATTTATATCCCATAAATATGTATGTTGAAGCATCATAGTTTATTGTCTGAGGATGATCTTTAGATGCTGATCCATTGAATAACTCAACATAGTTATTACTCGCATCTATACTTAAAGGTACATTTACATCAAAATTAAGATATGCTTTACCAGTACCATCTAATGTTGAATATGGACCATTAGTAGTAATAGGTCTAGTATCATTATTGGTAAATTGTGATACGGCTATCCTTCTAATTCCATCATAACTAGGAGTTAATTGATCTGCTATAACTGTAACTTGCTCCGTAGGCTTAGGACTAATAGCAATATCTTGTAATATATTAGCTCCACCACATTCAAATAACGCCATATAAATCTCCTTTAACTTATAGCCTGTCGGGTTATTGCGTCAAAGCACATAGCACCTACTGTAATATTCTGTGACTGTGCTCTAAATGTAATTGTTACAGTACCATTACCAGGAGTAATCGCAGTAGGATTTACTCCCCATTTTGAAGTAAATATCTTGTAACAACTCTTAGATGTATTAGTAAACATAGCATCTGTCAATGTGATTGAAGTCTGCCCAGCAGTTAATGTTCCAGTAACTACACATCTGGGAACATACTCACCCATAGTTAATCCGGAACTATCTTGAATTTCATTATCACATACTATTCTACCCTTACTGGAATTATATGTAAGAGAAGCATTAGCGGTAGTGGTAGGATTACCTACCTTAACAGTACGGGATGCTACACTTGTTGTAAACTTACCATTAGCGGCTTGAATATCACTTGTAAACTTACCATTAGCGGCTTGAATATCACCGGTAATAGTAATGTTAGGAAGATTATCTCTAAACGTCTTTAATGCACTCCCAAGTACATCTATCTTCTTGTTGTTAGCTAATGCGTCAAGTAAATCTGACCAAGAAAATCCTACATTTGCTGTGGATATTGTTTTTGTACCTGATGATCCTGTTATAGGGTATAAGTTACCATGATCATCTGAAAGTGATACTAACTTCAATGTATTACCCTGAGCAGTAATTACACCTCTGACTGCATTTGTGTTTCCGGATGCTACTTTTTCAACAGAAAGTTTAGTAAGTAAATCACCTACTGATCCATTAGCATTATATAATGATAGATTATTAGTATTAGGATTATAGCAGAATGCATAGGTATTAGGTACTTGCTTCGGATAGTTAGATGCTTCAGTAGTATTATCAAACATCTTAACTGTTCCCGGGGCAGCAGTATCTACTGGAACCATATTCTGAACACCAGACTGATCAACTTTACTTGTATAAAGTGCAGGCGGGAAAAACTTGGCATTAGGATTAGCAGATGCATGAGCAGCATTT
>Ga0247610_10002429_pt1 | contig 21471 bp, 16 predicted proteins | sample 174DNAGHGhighgp2_FD_193483 | JGI IMG/M metagenome (GOLD analysis project Ga0247610, IMG submission 193483) | Sheep rumen microbial communities from Palmerston North, Manawatu-Wanganui, New Zealand - 1742 DNA GHGhigh gp2 | ecosystem: Host-associated > Mammals > Digestive system > Stomach > Rumen...
AAACGAAATTTCACCGATAAGAGATGGCGCAAAAGAGTTTTTAGAAGAATTATCTAAAGATTATATTATAGAAATTTTTACTGTCAGAGATAAAACCCTTACAATAAAATGGCTTAAAGAAAACGACTTGATCAATTATGTAAAAGAGGTAACAAATATAAAAAATCCATTTGCTTTTGCTTTTATTGATGACCGGGCAATAAATTTTGACGGCGAATTTGAAAATATGCTGTCAAAAATCAAAAATTTTAAACCTCATTGGAAATTTTGATAATAAAAAGGATGATTTAAAAATCATCCTTTTTTCTATTATGCTGATTGTCTTATTTCTTTATTTTGTTCGTTTAAAGAATTGATTGAAACTTCTTTTGCTTTTGGTTCTGATTTATTTGCATTAAGCGGAATTTCTTTTGCTTTATTTTCGGCTTTTTTGTCACTTCCGTTTAATTTATCACCAATCCAGTTTGCAATAGGAGTGATTATTACAGGTGAAGCGTATCTGTAGATAAGAGTGAATGTTACCAAACCGCCCAATGTTCTTACACCTTTAAGTCTGTCACCCATTTTTTCTTCAAATTCTTTAATTTGCTCAGGTGATAGTTTTCCAAGAGCTTTCTTATGTTCATAGCTACCTGAATATCCGTATTCTCTTTGTTTTATCCAGTTATTAAGAGCTGCATCTGCCCAATAAGATAATACTGTCGGAATTGCAAAACATAAACCTTGGTTAATAGCAAGAGTTTGTTTCTTTTGAGGATCCAAGTCTTTATTATCTAATGTTCTCTTCATGTACACGCCGCTTGTAATAGCTGAACCAAGTACAACCATGTGACTGGTAACACTACCCGGTACTTGTGCTAATTTTTTAGAAAATTTGTGAAGCCACATTTGATTGTATAAAGGCTTTGCATAATACTTAGCATACATTTTTCCAATCCATTCGCCAAATTTGCTTTCTTTTGCACCTTTGAAGCTTGGATTTGAAGAGTTGTAATTAACTGCACCGCTATTATTATTGTTGTTGTTGTTATTACCGTTGGAATAATTTTTATATTGATTGTAATTATTGATATTTTGAATTCTCATTATGCCACCGCCTTTCTTGAAGCTAATTCTTCATTTGGCTGTGTCTCCTTATTTATATCAACTTCTTTTGCCGGTTCCGGTTGTTTTTTATTCTTTTCCAATCCGAATACTCGTTTTAATACAATTGGAAGAAGTTCTATTGTAGCTGCTGCAACAATCGGTCTTGTCACGATATCCGGCATCCAAGTAAGCAGTTTTTGAGTAATTCCGCTTGCATTATCTGCATCCAACCATTCTTGAGTGATTTCGCTGCCCAGCTTATCAGGAACACCTTTTGAATCTTTAACACCGCTGTTATTTTGATATGCAACAAATTTTGTAGTTGCAGCACCGGTGCCTTCTTTTTCAATTCTTTTTCTTCCTGAATAAAGAGGTGTTGCTGATTTTGTTTCTCTGTATGAAGATAACATCACATTATCCATATCCAGTTTAAACGGAGTTCCGTCAACATTTTTCCAATTGTCTGTATGTAATCTTTCACCATCTTTTGATATAGATTTAATATCTAGGTTCGGGAATATTTCTTTCAGATAATTTTCATCGATATGTTTTAATGAGAAGTATGCATATTGATCTTTTGCATTCATTCCTTCATCTTTAACCTGTATAAACATTTCTTTTAAATCAAAGTGTAATTTCTTACCATTTCTGTCAACCCAATCATTAACAGATTTACCTTTCATTGCATTAATATCAACATCTGCTCCGAATGTCTTTAATGTTCCTTCCGAAACATCTTGTATGTATTTAGGTCTTGCAACTTTCATTGAGTTTTTAAATTCTCTTGAGAATATATTACCTTGAGTATCTAACCATTCTCCAATTGGTTTACGAGTTGTTTTTGATGCATCCGCCCAAATTGAATCAATATTCAAATTCGGGAATGCTTCTTTTAATATTCTAGGATCTAATTCGTGTATCAAGTTCTTCATTAAGTGTTTAGTACCTTTAGAGAACGGCGTTGCGATTGCTAAAGATGCCACCAAACCTGCTAAACCTGAAGAAACAGAATGACCTGCCGCATATTTATAGTCTGTGCTGTCTTTGTCAGAGAATACCGCCATTCCCATAATTGTCACAGGTCTTGCTACCACACAAACCAAACAGGAAATTGCTGCTTGAATAAATACTTCGTGGTTCATCAAATCTAAAACTTTATCAAGAGAGCCGCGGTCAAAAAGTTTATCAAAATAATTACTAACCCATTTAACAAACTTATTCTTTTTACCCGCGGCTCTCTTTGCCATATCCGTTGCTTTATCTACAATCTGCTTTTTACTCTTAAACGATACATAACTCTCATGCGTATCAGGATCTTTAAGCAGATTGTGCATTCGAGATTGCTCTAAATAATTATACCTAACCTCTCGAGGCATTAAATTGTTGGTTATGGATATGTCCCTAATCGAAGTTAGATCTTGCGTTGTATGAATCTTCATCATAGTTTCCAATCTAATTATGTCTTACACTATTATCATAAAACAAAGCAAAAAATTTTTTGCTAGTTCGTTAAAAATTTGTTACAATTAGTTCGTAATACAGTGAGGATAGGCTATTGAAATTGTTAAGAATTGTAATAATTACACTTGTTCTACTAATATCTTGTTCTGGGCATGCTTTTTCTTTTGATCTGGACATGACTGTTGAAGATGATATAAGAAAAAATTACAACTCTTCAAAGTTAGTTAAAGACACAAATACTGATGATTTAGAGGAATTACCGGCTCTTCCAGATAAATTAAAAAATTCTTCGAACACAAAAACCCCTCAAGTTCCAAAGAACTCTTATACTCAAACTCCGACAATTAATTTAAAACAAGGAAACGTAAAAATCAGCAAAGGTACAAGTTTTAATGTCATAAGTACTTCGACCATTTCAGATTGGCAAAGTTCAGGCACAACGGTTAAATTTAAAACAAACCAAATGATAAACAAAAAACACTATACAATTCCTAAAGGAACAATTTTTACGGGAGAAATCATTGAATCTCACCAACCTCAAATTTCATGCAACGGCGGACTTGTTGTTATAAGAATACAAAGTATGAATTATAAAGGTGAAACTGTTCCCGTTAATGCCTATGTAACCAAAGCAAACGGGAAAATGATATTTTTAAACGATATTAAAGGTGAAAGAAAGTATTTGAAAACATTGTGGAAAAAAGGAGCTTGGGGAAGAAGTTTCTTTAACAGAATGCTTGCTCTTACAGTAAATCTCGGTAAAGACAGTGCAACTCTTGTTTTAACTCCGTTCCCGTTTTTATACGGAACGCTTTGTTTCGGTGCAAACGCAATTATTTCTCCAATAACTGCGTTTTTTGAAAAAGGCGGACACGTATCAATCCCATCCGGCAGTGCGTTTAAGATAAAATTATTGGATGATGCTTATATTGACTAAATTATTTTATAAGACACTTATATACTGAATATCTTAGTCATAAACCAGCTTAAGGTATTTTTTAAATCCCATTTTGTCAATTTCTTCATTGGATTTCAGTCGTTCTTTTTCTATTTCTTTTTGGCGTAGCTCTGTTTCAGCTTTTCTTGGCTTATAGTTTTTCAGCCAATGCATGAAACAAAATTTTTCTTTTTCAGGATTTTTAACTTTTTCTTCGATTAACCAACCAAAATTTAAAGCTTCACGTTCTGTCCTCAGAATATTATACTTGCCGGCATGAATTGTACCATCTTTTTTCATATAATTTGTCAAAAAATCTTTTAAATATTTTTTTGCTCTGAGTCCTTGTTCAGAATTTGCTTTTAACGTGCCCATTTCTTCAATAACATTTTGTCTGAATGCATTTAAAATTTGCAAGATATTGTTTTCAAAATCTGTATATAATTGAATATTATTATTCTTAAATTCTACCGGATTGTTTTTCATTAAATTCTTTAAATATTCAAATTCAGCGATTGCCTGCGGATTAGAATTCAGCTTTTTATAATCTTCTACTGAATATCTTTTAACAATTTGTACTACATTCCTAACTTGAGCTTTTGCATATTTTTTAGCATAGCGGGAAATTGCCTTTTCCCCTAAACCATCTGTACGCATTATGTCCAAATTTTGGACCATATGCCTTAGCTCATGTGCTACACATCCTATAAATTCGGATTTTGACTTTATCTTTGCATTAGGATTTGTTATTATGATATTTTGTATACAATCATATGCCATAAATGTTTCCTCGTTTAGATTAATCGGCATAACCTTTGGGATTAAACTTTTTGGAATTTTCATTTTTCCTGCAAACAAATCTATTGAATGTTTAATAAGTTCATCACCTTCATATTTCATTAGCTCAATTATCTCAGCCTGGGAAAGAGAAATTTCCATACGCTTCATTTGCATATAAGCATGGAAACGCTCCTGGTCGGCTTTTGTTATTTTTTTAGCTTTTTTAACACTGTCTGCTGCTGCTTTTTCAATATCAACACCCCGCACAAATTCATCCATTTTTGTTGCAGCACATTCGTTAGCATCTGCCACATATCTGAAATTTTTTGGGTTTAATCCTTTTGGGGAAGTTTTAAACGAAAAATAAGTTCCGGCTTTAAGTAAGTTTACTTTTGACATTGCAAGATATTCCATTTACATCTATATATAATAACGTACTTAATTAAAAAAATTTGCTACTTCTGATATACAAGAAAATCAGCAAAGCCGTTCAAAGTTAGTCCTGACACAGAAATTTCACATTCACAAACCTTAATATAAAGAACTAAAATTGACTGTTCCTGTTACTTACGGATGTTTTTCTGCTTCTCATCTTTCTCAAGCCGACTATTATATTGTGATTACTTCCGGCAAAGATTTTACATCATAAAAAATCTTTGAATTTTTTACAAATTCTTCCGGATTCGCGCTGACATAAAATTTTTCAGTACCTGACGTGTCTGATGAATTCAAATTATTTTTTAAATCTTCTTTTATATAATTTACAAAAATTTCAGCGGGATCTATAAAAATTTCTTTTGGCAGATATTTTGTAAACTCGTTCATTAAATACGGATAATGAGTACACCCTAAAATAATTTTATCAGGCTTAAATTCCATCATTTCATCAAGTTCGTTCTTTATATTTTTTTTCAGTTCTTCTGTATTATCCCCGATACCTTCTACAATTGATACCCAATTATTTGCCGAAATTTCTTTTGTGTTAAGGTTCGGATTGTATTTTAAAAGTTCTCTTGTATATGCTCCTGACTTAACAGTTGCTTCTGTTGCAAAAATACCAATTTTGTTTACATCAGATGATGCTATGATTTTTGCACAAGATTGAATAATAGGATAAATCTTAAAATCGTAATTACCCTTGATATCTTCATAAATTTGGGCAGATGAAGTATTACAAGCAATAACAACCGCTTTAACATTCTTTTCTTTATAAAAATCGAGTATTTTTTTCCCAAAACCCAAAAGTTCGTTTTTTGTTTTATTTCCGTAAGGTAAATTTGCTAAATCACCGAAATATAATGTATTTTCGTTTGGCAGAATTTGTTTAAAACGTGCATAAACGGAAAGTCCCCCGACTCCCGAATCAAAAAATCCTATTGGTAAATTATTATAATTATTCATTTTTATTTCTTCTTTTTCAAATACTCAATAATTCCATCTGCTATAGCTTTCGCTGTTTTTTGTTTGCGGATATCCGTTATAATTTTTGCACGCTCATCCGGATTTGATAAAAATCCCATTTCTACAAGAACAGCAGGCACCGTTGTATGATTAATCACATAGAACTTAGATTTTATAATTCCTCTGTCTTTTGATTCAATTTCTTTCATCAAATGTGCCTGAATCACCTCTGATAATTCTTTACTATACTCATGATAATAGTGAGTTTCAATACCAAACGGCTCGGTTGCAACTGCTGAGTTTACGTGTATTGAAACAAAGATTTCCGGATTTTCTTTTTCTGAAAAATTAACCCTGTCTTCCAAAGACACATAAACATCTTCATTTCTTGTCATTGCAACCTTATACCCCTTGGATTTTAATATTGATGCAACTCTTTGTGAAACGTCAAGTGTTATATCCTTTTCATTTATGCCTTCTCTTATTGCACCGTAATCGGTTCCGCCATGACCAGGATCCAGCACAACTTTGTTCTTTATAGCACTTTTTGCTTTATCCTTATTTTCGGAAGGAGATATAACCGGCTCTGTTTTTTTTGTATTTGACTGAGTTATCATAATTCTTAGAGCTTTTCCGTCAAGACTTTGCGCAACTTGTACAATATCATCTTTTGATATTTTCATATTTGTTTTTACACCAATTTGAGGAAGAAGTGACAGTGTCATATTTTTATACATTGTATTATTCAACGTCTTAATCAAATCAGGCTCATTATAGCTTTTTACATTAAACAGAAATAAAGAAAGCTCATTATTTCCTCTGACAATTGAATGCACAACAGGTGTTGTAAATGTGAAAATAAGCTCACCGGTTTTGGAATTGATCTTCTTTACATATGCTTTGTTCAAATTTGATACATTGCTCACCAAAGTTGTATGATTTAACTTATCTGCGTTTATAAACAACATTGATTGACCATCAGGAGAGTAAATCGGAATGTATTTTTCGGGTTTATCTGCCGTTACTACAATTCTTGCTTTGTTAAATTCAAATTGTCCGATTTTTGCAGTATCTTTACAGCTTCCGTCTGAACATAAAGAAATTTCCTTATTTCTGATTTTCCTGTCTACATAAGAATTAGGGAGGTCTATTACAACACGTTTCGGATTATCTAACGTAAACATCTTTGCTGTTGTCATCTGTCCTGTGCCGCTCACAAGCAAACCGCCGGTTTTAAAATAGTACCCGTTAATATAATACTTCGTTCTTAATTTTAAATTAGAAGATAAGTCTACTGAAATAACCGTATCGTACGTTTTTCCGTCAGAATTATTAAGAGTTGATGAAGCAAATGCTTTATATATATCGTCCACAACCGAAGCCGGTGTCTTGTTATCCCCTTGTTCTGCAGGATTTGGTATTGCTACTTTTTGAACAACCTGAGAATTTGCAACTATTGACGAATATTCTTTTGATTCCGGATTTTCATCATATATCGGATTAAAATAATCATTCTTTAAATTCAATCCCGAAACCTTAAGAACAACATTTCCGTTTATATTAACTAATTTTATTTTTGAAGTATCAAAACCCTCTTCAAATGTTACAACAACTCTGACAGTATTTGGCTCTGTCGAGAATTGGGCAACACGAATTTCTTTTATATCGCTTTTTTCAAATACAAGCTGCTGTTTTGAACCTATAAGTACTGCATTATTTACATCAAAATATATCCTGTTAGGATTCTCAAGTCTCACATATTTTTGAGGAAATGTAACACCGTCAGTTCCCGACTCTACATTTAAAAACACAAGCGAAGATGAGTCATCATAACTAAGCGACATTACCTTAGCTGGTTCGGCATTCGCATTTAGAGTCAAAAACATAATGAAACATATTATCAGAAAAAATATTTTTTTTATTAAAAACAATGTACCCTCAAATCTTACCCGCATTATAGCTTAAATGAATTATAAATGCAAAAATTGTAAACAGTATTTATGTAGGATTTTCTTTTTTATGCTAAAATAAATCTCATAAGAAACAGGGAGGAATAAATGAAAGAGGCTTATTTTCCGCAAGAAATAGAAAAGAAATGGCAAAAATACTGGGAAGACAATAATTCTTTCCATACGCCGGATGAAAGTGATAAACCAAAATACTTTGCACTATCTATGTTTCCGTATCCATCAGGAAAACTTCACATGGGGCACGTCAGAAACTACACAATTACGGACGTAATTGCAAGATTCAAAAAAATGCAAGGATTTAATGTTCTCCATCCTATCGGATGGGACAGTTTCGGACTCCCTGCAGAAAACGCAGCTATGCAGCACGGCGCTGACCCTGCAAAATGGACTGATGAAAATATTGCATATATGACAATGCAGCTTAAAATGCTTGGTTTATCTTATGACTGGCAAAGAGAAGTCACAACTTGCAAACCTGAATACTATAAATGGACTCAATGGTTATTTCTTCAACTTTATAAAAAAGGTTTAGCATACAAAAAAGAAGCTGCCGTAAACTGGTGCGAAAAATGCGGAACAGTTTTAGCTAACGAACAAGTTATTGACGGAAAATGCTGGAGATGCGACTCTGTTGTTGAAAAGAAATATCTTTCTCAATGGTTCTTTAAAATTACAGAATATGCAGACCAGCTTCTTAAAGATTTAGAGAAACTTGAAGGCTGGGGCGATAACGTTAAAACAATGCAGGCTAACTGGATTGGTAAATCAGAAGGCGCAATCTTCAGATTTAAAGTAAAAGAAATCGAAGGAATAGAAGTTCCTATATATACAACCCGTCCTGATACAGTTCATGGTATTACATATCTTGTTGTAGCACCTGAATACAAAGATATTGAAAAACTAACAACTCCTGAAAACAAACAGGCTGTTGAAGATTATAGAGCAAATGCCCGCAAAATGACCGAAATCGAAAGACTTTCCACAGACAGACCAAAAACCGGTGTTCCGCTAGGTACTCACTGTATAAATCCGTTTACAGGTGAAGAATTCCCATTATGGACTGCGGATTATGCTCTCGTAGAATACGGAACAGGTGCAGTTATGGCAGTTCCTACACACGATACAAGAGACTTCGATTTTGCAAAAAAATATAATTTGCCGCTTAAAGTAGTTATTCAAAATCCGGAAAATCCTTCCGAATGCAGAGATGCAGCTTATACAGAAGAAGGCGTTTTAATTAATTCAAATGAATTCAACGGAATGAAGAATACGGAAGCTAAGAAAGCTATTACACAAAAAGCTGTTGATGGCGGCTTTGGTGAATTTAAGACTCAATTTAGACTTAGAGACTGGTTAATTTCGCGTCAAAGATATTGGGGAGCTCCCATTCCGGTTGTTTATTGCGACAAATGCGGTATAGTACCGGAAAAAGAAGAAAATCTTCCCGTTATGCTACCTACGGATGTTGATTTTTCTGTTGTAGGAAAATCTCCGATTACAACATCCAAAACCTTTAAAGATACAGTTTGTCCTGTATGCGGCGGACACGCTACAAGAGAAATGGATACAATGGACACGTTTGTATGCTCAAGCTGGTATTATTTAAGATACTCTGATGCAAGAAACAGTGAAAAGTGCTTTGATAAAGACCTTGTTAACAAGTGGCTTCCTGTAGACCAATATGTTGGTGGTATTGAACACGCCATTCTTCACCTTCTTTATTCAAGATTCTTTACAAAAGCATTAAGAGACTGTGGACTTCTTGATTTTGATGAACCGTTTAAAAACTTGTTAACACAAGGTATGGTACTAAAAGACGGTTCAAAGATGTCAAAATCCAAAGGAAATACCGTGGATCCTGATGAAATATTTGAAAACTTCGGTGCTGATACTGCAAGATTATTTATCTTATCAGATTCACCGCCGGCAAGAGATTTTGACTGGTCAGATGCTGGCGTTGAAGGATGCTACAAATTCTTAAACAGAGTTTGGAGACTTGTTAGCGAAGGTGTTAATGAGGGTAAAATTTCTAAAAATTACAAATTAACCTTCCCTCTGACAAGAGAAAATGACGATTTGGTAAGAACCGTTAATATTGCGATGAAAGGTATTACAAACGATATTTCGAATGACTTTCAATTCAATACGGTTATTTCCAAATATCGTGAATTAACGAATGCTATATATGATTGGCAATCTAAAAAGAAAGACTTTACGGAAGAAGATAAAAATGTATTTAGCTTTGCCATAACTTCACTTATCAAACTCATGGCACCCGTTACAGTTCACATGTCAGAAGAAATTTGGCATGAATTGGGTTATGAAAATTCCATTCACAATGAAAAATGGTGTGTATGGGACGAAAATTTAGCAAAAGCAAGCAAGATAACTCTTGTTGTTCAAATTAACGGTAAAGTTAAAGATAAAATTGAAGTCGATGAAGGGGTAAACGATGAAGAACTTAAAGCTTTTGCCCTTAACAGTGATAAAATTAAGGAATTAACTTCAGGAAAAGAAATTGTAAAAACAATAGTTGTTCCGAAAAAACTCGTTAACATAGTTGTTAAAAGCTAAATTAATACATTATAAATAAAAAGAGAGGATAATAAAACATCCTCTTTTTTTGACTTTCGTTTTTTAAATATTTTAAAGTGTAGATTTTGTAACAAAATAACGATATCCTCTCACGTTTTAGAAAAATACTCCGTAATACATGTTGTAAGAATCTGGAGGAAAAGATAAATGTCAGGAGTAGTAAGATCAAATTTTACAAAAGCTATTGAAGAAATTAAACAGCAAATTAACAACAGTCCTATTGGTAACCAAAACTCAGATATTGATACAGAACCTGAGTTACTCGAATAAAAAACATTACCAAATGGTTCTTTGATACATAAAAAAAGTGGTCCGAATGGAAAAGTTCATGTAATCAGGGAATTTCCAAATGGAGTTAAAAAATATTACGATTTAAGCGGTCGAGAATAAAAAAAATAAAATATTTATCTTTAACAAAAAAGGTGCGTTAAATTAACGCACCTTCTTGTTGAATACATTTATCTCTATACCAAACTTAATGGTTTAGGACCTGCATTAACAATTTCTGTCGGCATGTTCGGATATTTCTTAGAGAAATTTTCGTTGAACATTGTAGCCAACTTGTTAGCTGCTTGGTCATAAGCTTCTTTATCAGCCCACATTCCTCTTGCATCTAACATTTCTGAAGGAACGTTAGGACAAGATGTAGGATAATCAACATTGAATACATCATGGTGTTTGAATTCAATATTGTCAAATGAACCGTTAAGAGCTGCTGTTACCATTGCACGAGTGTAAGAAAGTTTCATTCTCTTAGCACCCATAGAAGCTGAACCTCCAGCCCATCCTGTGTTTACAAGATAAACTTTTGTACCGTATTGATCAAGCTTGTCGCCTAACATTTTTGCGTAAACAGATGCATCCATCGGCATAAATGGTTCACCGAATAATGTTGAGAATGTAGGAACAGGTTCTGTAATTCCTCTTTCAGTACCTGCTAATTTTGAAGTGAATCCTGTAACAAAGTGGTACATAGCAGCATTCTTATCTAATCTTGAGATTGGAGGAAGAACACCAAATGCATCAGCTGTTAAGAATACAACAACTTTAGGAATTCCGCCCATTGAAGGAATTGCTGAGTTGTTAATATATGTAACAGGATAACCTACACGAGTGTTTTCTGTTAAAGAACCGTCATTAAAATCAAGTTCTCTTGTTTCATCATTCATTATTACGTTTTCTACTAAAGAACCAAATTTGATTGCATTATAGATATCAGGTTCATTTTCAGCGGAAAGATTAATACATTTTGCATAGCATCCGCCTTCAAAGTTAAATACACCGTCAGGTGACCAACCGTGTTCATCATCACCAATCAACTTACGAGCAGGGTCAGCTGATAAAGTTGTTTTACCTGTTCCTGAAAGACCAAAGAAAACAGCTGTTTCATTAGTTTTAGGATCCATATTAGCTGAACAGTGCATAGGAAGTACATTTTTCTTTGTCATAACGTAGTTCATTGTAGCGAATACTGATTTCTTGATTTCACCTGCATACTGAGAACCTGCGATGATAATTGTATGAGCTTCGTAGTCGATTGCTATACAAGCTTCTGAGTTTGTACCGTCAATTGCAGGGTCGCATTTAAATCCAGGTGCACAAAGAATTGTGTAGTCAGCTTCACCATAATTTGCCAATTCTTCTGCAGTAGGTCTGATTAATAACTGGTGAATGAACATATTTTGAGATGCTAGTTCATTAATAACTCTGAATTTTTGAGTATATTTTTTATCTGCACCTGCAAAACCATCAAAAATAAATACTTCTCTACCGTTCAAGTAGTTAGCAATTTTATCTCTGATTGAGTTAAAAGCTTCTCTTGAAATAGGTCTGTTAACATTTCCCCAAGCGATATCATTGTGAATAGTTTCTGTATCAACAATGAATTTGTCTTTAGGAGAACGACCGGTGTATTTGCCCGTAGTTACAACTAAAGCGCCTGTTTTAGAGAGTTTTCCTTCACCTCTTCTGAGAGCAGCTTCTGTTAACTGAGCAGGTGTCCAGTTTCTGTGTACTTCAGATGGTGACGTAATGCCCCATTTTTCAATTCCGTAAGTTTCCATTTATATTTCCTCCTTTTAGGTTTAAACGGTTCTTCGCGATCTCTATTTTACTATATCAAGGGTGAAAATCAATAGTTTTATTGTAGGATTTACACTTTTTCCATGACAGTAGATTCTCTTTAATATTTGTTAACATATACGTTGAAAAAGTGATATACTTCGTTATATAATGTTTGAAAATATAGGAGTGTGTGTATGAGAATTGATTCATTAAATTATGTAAACCAAAGACAACAATCATTTTCAGGTTTGTGGGGGAAATTTGTTTCCAGACAAGGAAATAAAATTATAGAAAAAAATGCATACTACCTTTTTAAAAACGAAACTAAACCTGCTCCGGCAAAACAAGGCATGGAAGCTGTAGAAGAAGCTTCCGTTATACCGGGAAAACTTCCGTTTACCTTTAAAGAATTTATATTATATATGCATAATCGTTTACCGATTGTAAGATCTAAAATGATAGAAAATCATATCCTTATGAAAAATCTTTCAACAACGAAAGTATAACGATAAAACATTTTTTGTATTAAACAAATTATTTTATAAATAATACAATCACTGTGATTTATACACAGTGATTTGTTTTGAAATAAAAAATTTCCATTAATACTCACCAAACAACGTTTTTAAATATTCTTCAGTAAATTCTCTTTCTTCACTTGATAATTTTGAAAGAAACTCGTTTATAACAATCAATCCTCCGCCGGCTTTCAAAATTTTGATAATACTGCTCATTATTCTTGATTTATCTATATTTTTTTTAAAACTTACAGCATTACTTTTTGCATTTGTCATTGGATATTTTTGTACATTACTTCTGTTTTCATTGTACTGATTTGTTACCCGATTAAATGTACACACACTATTAATTCTCAACGTCATTTTTTCACCTGCTATTCCATAATATTTACTCATTATAAAAATTATAAATATTAAATTTGCTAAAAGAAAAATTTTCAGCTTAATAAAAGTTTACAAATCGGGTAAATATTTGTTATTTTTGATTTTTACCACTTTACCCTAAAATATGTTCATGTTATGCTGACTTGGTAAAAGATGCAAACTTTTGCATATTACGCAAATCAATAAAAAAGAAAGTAGGTTGGAGTTACACTCCAACACAATAAAGAAGGAGAAATACAAAATGGCTGAAAAAAGAGTATGGCTATTCAAAGAAGGCAACGCTGATATGCGTGCGCTCCTCGGCGGTAAAGGTGCAAACCTTGCAGAAATGACTAATCTTGGTCTTCCTGTGCCTCCGGGACTTACTATTACAACTGAAACTTGTATGGATTACATCAACCACGGCAACAAAATGCCTGCAGGATTAATGGATGAAGTTAAACTTGCTCTCAAGACTGTTGAAGAACAAGCAGGTAAAAAGTTTGGCGATTTGAATAATCCGCTTTTAGTTTCTGTTCGTTCAGGCGCAAGAGTTTCTATGCCCGGTATGATGGAAACAATATTAAACTTAGGTTTAAACGATGAAACAGTAGAAGCAATGGTTAAATTAACTAACAACCCAAGATTCTGCTACGATTCATACAGAAGATTTTTAACAATGTTCGGTTCTGTTGCTTGGGAAATGGACAGACAAAAATACTTCGAATCAGAAGTAGAAAAAGTTAAAGCTCGTGAAGGCGTAACTTCTGATACAGAAATTTCAGCAGAAGGATGGAAATCTTTGATTCCTATTTACAAAAACGTAATTAAAGAAGTTACAGGTAAAGAATTCCCTCAAGACCCATATGTACAACTTCAAGAAGCTATTGAAGCAGTATTCCGTTCTTGGAATATTCCTCGTGCAGTAGCTTACAGAAACATGAACAAAATCGACCACAACTTCGGTACTGCAGTTAACGTTCAAACAATGGTATTCGGTAACATGGGTAACGACTGTGCAACAGGTGTTTCATTTACTCGCAACCCTGCAACAGGTGAAAATAAATTCTACGGTGAATACCTTGTTAACGCTCAAGGTGAAGACGTTGTTGCCGGTATCAGAACTCCTAAACAAATTTCTGAACTTGAAACAGATATGCCTGACATCTACCGTCAATATGTAGATATCGCTAAACAACTTGAAAAAGGCTACCACGACGTTCAGGATATGGAATTTACCGTTGAAAGAGGTAAATTATGGATTCTTCAAACAAGAAACGGTAAGAGAACAGCTAAAGCTGCTATCAAAATTGCCGTTGATATGTACAGAGAAGGTATTATAACAAAAGAAGAAGCAATTAACCAAGTAGACCCATATTCTGTTTACCAAGTATTATTACCTTGCTTCAATCCTGATAAAGTTAAACACTCACACAAAGTTTCAAAAGGTGTTAACGCTTCTCCGGGTGCTGCTGTAGGTAAGATTGTATTTGACACAGAAGAAGCTGCTCGCAGAGGTGAAGCTGGTGAAAAAGTTATCTTAGTTCGTATAGAAACTTGTCCGGATGATATTCACGGTATGGCTGTTTCTCAAGGTGTTCTTACTCTTAGAGGCGGCGCTACTTCTCACGCAGCAGTTGTTGCGAAAGGTATGGGTAAACCTTGCGTTTCTGGTTGTGAAGATTTAATCATCGACTTAGCAAAAGAAACAATTACTTGTGCTGACGGAACTATCTTCCACAAAGATGACATTATTTCTCTTGATGGCGGAACGGGTGAAGTTATGGAAGGTGCTATTGAGCTTGTTCAAGCCGGTCTTGATGAAGATTTCGAAACATTCTTCTCTTGGGTTGATGAAATTAAAGATCTTCACGTAGAAGCTAACGCTGATACTCCAAAAGACATTGAAAATGCTAAGAAATTCGGTGCAGAAGGTGTTGGATTATGCAGAACAGAACACATGTTCATGGATCCTGACAGACTTCCTTGGGTACAAAAAATGATTATTGCATCTACTACAGAAGCAAGAAAAGAAGCTCTTTCTCACTTACTTCCTATGCAGTATGCAGACTTCTACTCAATGTTCAAGGCATTAGGCGACAAACCTCTGACAGTTCGTTTACTTGACCCGCCGCTTCACGAATTCTTACCTTCTAAGATAGAATTGATTGAAAAAGTTGCAACAAAACGTGCTTTAAATCAAGACTATTCTGAAGATGAAAAAATGCTGGAAATCGTTGAAAACTTGTCAGAATCTAACCCGATGATGGGCTTAAGAGGATGCCGTTTAGGATTAACTTATCCTGAAATCAACGAAATGCAAGTTAGAGCAATCTTTGAAGCTTGCTGTGATTTGGCTAAGGAAGGTGCTAAAATTCAACCTTGGATAATGATTCCTCTCATTGGTCACATTAACGAACTTAAGACTGCAAAAGCAACATTAGTTGCTGTAGCTGAACAAGTTATGAATGAAAAAGGTATCAGAGTAGAATACAAATTCGGTACTATGATTGAGATTCCTCGTGCAGCATTAACTGCAGGAGAAGTTGCAACAGAAGCTGAATTCTTCTCTTATGGTACTAATGACCTTACTCAGATGACATTCGGTTACTCAAGAGATGATGCTGAAGGTAAGTTCTTAAAGAACTATGTAGAACAAAAGATATTACCTTCTAACCCATTCATCACTTTAGACCAAAAAGGTGTTGGCAGATTAATTGAAATGTCAATTAACGAAGGTAAGGAAGTTAATTCTTCACTTGTTGGAGGTATTTGCGGCGAACACGGCGGAGATCCTGATTCAGTTAAGTACGCTCACAAAATAGGACTTAACTATGTATCATGCTCACCATTCCGTATTCCTCAAGCAAAACTTGCTGCAGCTCAAGCAGCTATCGCTTGCCCAAGAAAACAATTGGCAAGAGTATAGGGGTAAATATATTATACAAAATATGGTGTGTCTATATAAGACACACCATATTTTATTCTAAAATTTACTTTTGCAAATCAATTATTAGCAGATTCATCCGATATAAGTTTCCAACGTCTTCCGAAAACGATACCGTTTTCATTAATAACTGCAAGTTCAATACAATTATCTTTTTTTAAAATTCCAAGATATAATTCATCGTTCAGCTTTTTATCAAGCCAATCATTTAATTTCCCATAATGTAATTCAATAAAATTAAGAATCTCATCATAGTCATAGATTTTTTTCATTTGTTCTATTTCAGAATATACTTGTTTTTTTGTTGATTCTACATTGTAATCAACATTCACTGAATACATTCTATATTTATCCAGTTCCATAATTAACCTCACCAAAGATTTGTTTCATAACTGCCATCATCATAACGTATATAATATGGCCCTTCTACTAAAGCCTTTAAAACTTTCACAAACCCTTTCCAAAATTTTTTTAAGCTAAACTTAAAATCATCACTTAATTGCGTAGGATCTGTTATATCTTCCACTTCTGTCCGAACGCTATCATTCGCCGGAATTGCAGGTTCTTCTGCTTCTTGAACTTTTAAATTCGCCTGCATAGAGTTTGCTGTTTTTACATCTACCAAATTGTTTTTGCTCAAGTTAATCATTCTTTTTCCTTTCTCTTTTTTAGAGTAAATTATTAATTTTCTTGATATATATATCGACACAATTCAAAAAAACTTTAATTTAAAATCTAAAATTATTAAAAAAAAGAATTTTTCAACAGCTAAAATCATTGCTATTTCTGGCTTTTAAGACTTTGTAACAATTTTTCTATTTTCTTAACAATATTAAACCTCCTTTACATTTTTAATTATTTTAAATATTTTTAAATAAAATTTTTGTTTTTAAGATTATAAAATATACATAATATTCCCGTTATTGACCATTTTTGCCAAATATGTTATAATCACACCGTGTTTATTAGTATATTGTAGGAGAATACGAATGGCAGAGAAGTATTCAGATAGCGATTTTGAAGAATTACTTTCAAAATATGACTATAAGTTTAAAAAAGGGGATATTGTAAAAGGAGTTGTATGCGCTTATGAGTCTGACGGCGCAATCGTAGATATCGGTTCAAAAAGTACGGCTTTCGTTCCGAGTTATGAATTATCATCAGACAAGAAAGCAAAAGCAGAAGATGTTTTAGAGAAAAATACGGAATACGAATTTTTAATCACTCAGGATAGTGATGAAAACGGAAAGTTTACGCTTTCTTATAAGAAAGTTGCTCAAGCACACACTTGGGCTGAATTAGAAAAAGTTAAAGAAGCTGATGAAACAATTGCGGCTCTTATCACTCAAGTTGTTAGAGGCGGTCTTATCGTTGATATTTCAGGAGTTCAAGGTTTTATTCCTCAAGGCCAATTATGCGCAAGAGAATCCGCTGCTGAAGTCGGCGAAAAAATTGAAGTTAAAATTCTCACATTAGAAAAAGCTCAGAATAACCTGATTTTATCCAATAAAAAAGTTTACGAAACAAATATGGCAGAAGCAAGAAAGAATGTATTCTCACAAATTGAAGTCGGCCAAATTGTTAAAGGTGAAGTTGTAAGAATCACTGATTTCGGTGCTTTCGTGAATGTTGGCGGTGTAGATTGCTTGTTACCGCTGTCTCAAATTTCTTGGAAATGGGTTGAACATCCAACAGACTTGCTTAAAGTCGGTCAGGAAATTAATGTTGAAATCATTGATATCGATCACGAAAAACAAAGAATCAGTTTAAGTCTTAAAAATACTGAGCCTGATCCATGGATAAAAGCAGAAGAAGAACTTAAAGAAGGTGACATAAAAGAAGGTATCATAACTCGTGTTAAGCCATTCGGAGCTTTTGTTGAAGTTCTTCCGGGCGTAGAGGCACTGCTTCCTCAATCATCTGTTTCTGAATATCAGAACAAAACAGGTAAAATGCTTGAAGCCGGTGCAAAAATGGATACTAAAATTGTAAAGTTCAATCCGAAAGACAAAAGAATATCTTTAGGTCTTCCTACGGATGATACTGAACCTGCTCAAGAATAGCTTTAACCGAGAGCGGGCAAAGTCCTACTATATTTTCAAAACTTCCTTCGTATTTATCTAAATAATTCGGAGGAAGTTCTTGTATTCCATAACTTCCTGCCTTATCAAGCGGATTAAATTCATCTATATAACTATGTATCATTTCATCAGACAGTTCATTAAAACGAACATAACTTGTTGTTGAAAGAGTTGCAGCCGTATTTAATTTTGTATTAATTGCACAGCATGATGTTACAACCATGTGTGTATTCCCTGATAAATCCTTCAACATTTTGTACGCGTTTTCTTTTGTATGAGGTTTTCCTAAAATTTTATTATGCAAAACAACAACTGTATCAGCTGCCAAAACCACACTACCTTTTTCGGAACGTCTTACTACATCTAGACATTTTTGCGTTGCCAAATCTTCTATTTTTTCATAAGAAAAGACATCTGTGTCCATCTTTTCATCATAATTAGAAGGAACAACAGAAAAATCTAAGTTCATATCCTGTAAAATCTTTTTTCGTCTTGGTGAATTTGATGCCAAAATAAGTTTCATTTTTAACCTCTTCATCTTAATAGTTAAAAGAAAAGGCGGAAAATTTCCGCCTTAAAAAGCTCTCTTTTAATATCCTATTCTTGGATTGCTTCATAGCAATCCGAACAAATTGTTTCGTGTCCTTGATGCTCGCCTAACTTCCTATACTTCCAGCATCTTTCACACTTTTCACCTTCTGCTTTGGTTACCCAAACTGTAATATCATTTTCTGAATACTCATTTAAAGTTCCTTCAGGAGCTTTATCCGATACATAGGCTTGCGAAACAATAAATATATCTGCTAAATCTTTAATATTAGAATTTAATAAATCAGCATCCGATGATTTTACGTAAACTGCAACCTCTAAAGAACTTCCTACAGCTTTTGATGCTCTCAATGGTTCAATTGCACGAGTTACAACTTCACGTGTTTTTAATATTTTTGTAAAATCTTCTTCAAGCTTTTCGTTATTCCATTTATCATTTACTCTTACCCAGCCTGCAAGTAAAATACTTTCCAAACCGCCTCTTTGGTTTTCAGGAGTATTTTGCCACATATCTTCTGCTTGGAATGGCATTACTGGAGCAACCATTCTTACAAGAGCCTGATAAATTTCATAAAGAACAGTTTGGCATGCTCTTCTTGAAAGAGATTTTTTGCCTGCCGTATACAATCTGTCTTTTACAATATCCAGATAGAATGAACTTAAATCTACTGCTGCAAAATTTTGTAAGCATTGGAAATACTTATAAAACTCATAGTTCTCAAATGCTTCTGTTACTTCTGTAATTACTTTATTCAATTTATGCAGCGCAAACTTATCAATGTTTTTAAGTTCTTCATATTCTACATAATCTTTTTCTGGGTCAAAGTCGTAAATATTACCGAGTAAAAATCTTGCGGTATTTCTTGTTTTCTTAAAAATTTCAGCAAGTTGTTTTACTATGTTATCACCGATTTTGGTATCGTTTCTATAGTCAACTGATGCTGCCCAAAGTCTTAAGATATCAGCGCCATAGTTTTTAATAATATCATCCGGTCTAATGTAGTTACCCAATGATTTAGACATTTTTCTTCCGTCTTCACCAAATACAAAACCATGAGTAAGAACCTGCTTATAAGGTGCTTTCCCTTGAGTTGCAATTGATGTCAGAAGCGAAGATTGGAACCAGCCTCTGTGTTGATCAGAACCTTCCAAATACAAATCAACAGGAGTGTGACCGAGTTCTTCTGAACGTTTTTCTACTACCGCTCTCCAAGATATACCCGAATCAAACCAAACATCCATAATATCTTTTTCTTGTCTAAAGTGTCTTTTACCGCACTTAGGACATACAAAGTTATCAGGTAAAAGTTCTTGTGTCGTTCTGTTTACCCAAGCATCAGAACCTTCTTTTTCAAAGATTGATGCAACATGTTCGATTGTTTCATCCGTACAAATAACTTCACCGCAATCTTCACAATAGAATATAGGAATAGGTACACCCCACGCTCTTTGACGAGAAATACACCAATCTGTTCTTCCTTCAACCATGTTTCCGATTCTGCTTTCTCCGCTTGATGGAATCCATTTAACTTTATGAATTTCTTCCATTGCTAAATCACGGAATTTATCAACCTTAACAAACCACTGAGGTGTTGCTCTGTATATAACAGGATGTTTACATCTCCAGCAGTGCGGATAAGAGTGAGAAATTTCGTTCTGGTGTACCAAAGCATTACAATTTTCCAACATATCAATAACCATGTCGTTACCCTTGTAATAAGGAACACCAACCAATTCAGGAATTAATCCCTCTTCTGTCCAGCATCCTTTACTGTCAAGCGGCGAAAGAACTTCTATACCGTATTTACATCCGACTTCATAGTCTTCTAAACCATGACCGGGAGCTGTATGAACCAAACCCGTACCGGCATCTAATGTTACGTGTTCACCTAAAATTATTTTTGATTTTCTGCTTACTAGCGGATGATAAACTTCCATTAATTCAAATTCCTGACCTAAAGCAGTATCAAGAAGTTTAATTTCTTTTTCATCCCATCCTGCATCTTCAATAAATCTTCCGAGCAAATCTTGTGCAACAACGTAAACATCATCTCTGTATTCAAATAATTGGTAATCATATCTTGGGTTCATTGAAATAGCAACATTTGAAGGAATTGTCCAAGGAGTTGTCGTCCATATTATTGCATATACGTTTTTTTTATTATCCGGTAAAATTCTTAAATTAATGACTTCTGTTGAATTTTCATCAAATTTAAATCTTACGTATATTGATTTTGATGAAACATCCGCGTATTCTACTTCCGCTTCTGCTAAAGCTGTTTCACAAGAAGCACACCAATAAACAGGTTTAAGTCCCTTTTCTATATAACCTTTTTTATACATTTCACCAAACACTCTTACTTGTTCAGCTTCGTATTCAGGTTTAATAGTTAAATAAGGGTTTTCCCAATTACCAAGAACACCTAATCTGCGGAAAGCAGCTTCTTGTCCTTGAAGGCTTTTAGCAGCGTATTCTCTGCATTTTGCTCTAAGCTCACCTTCAGTAATAGCATGGCGACCGCCTTTGATGTTTTTTACAACTGCATTTTCAATAGGAAGTCCGTGTGCATCATATCCCGGAACGTAAGGAGCATAAAAACCGTTCATTGATTTATATTTGATAATAATATCTTTTAAAATCTTATTTAATGCTGTTCCTACGTGAATTTTATCGGAGCTCAAATACGGAGGTCCGTCATGAAGAACAAATGCATTTGTT
>Ga0247610_10002432_pt1 | contig 21439 bp, 18 predicted proteins | sample 174DNAGHGhighgp2_FD_193483 | JGI IMG/M metagenome (GOLD analysis project Ga0247610, IMG submission 193483) | Sheep rumen microbial communities from Palmerston North, Manawatu-Wanganui, New Zealand - 1742 DNA GHGhigh gp2 | ecosystem: Host-associated > Mammals > Digestive system > Stomach > Rumen...
GCCTTAGCCTTTGCATTTCCCATGATGCCGCCGACCTTTGCAGCAGCAAGGAATACATATTCAGGCTTTTCCTCTTCGAAAAATTTCTCAACCTGATCCTGTCTTGTGAGATCTAATTCCTTATGTGTTCTTAAAACGAGATTGTGATATCCCTGACGTTCAAGCTCTCTTACGATAGCTGAGCCAACCATGCCTTTGTGGCCGGCAACGTAGATCTTTGCATTTTTGTCCATCATATCAGAGCGCCTCTTTCATTGCTTTCTGCTGCTTTGCGAGCATTCTGTCGTGCTTTGCCATGATCTCAATAAGTTCCTCATATGTTGTCTTCTGGGGATTCCAGCCGAGAACTGTCTTGGCCTTTGTAGGATCGCCCCAGAGATTATCAACGTCTGTAGGTCTGAACCAGGCAGGATTTACGCAAACGAGCATCTTGCCGGTCTTAACGTCATAACCCTTTTCGTCAACGCCTTCGCCCTCCCAACGGATCTCAATGCCGTTAGCCTTGAAAGCCTTCTCTGTGAAATCACGTACTGTGTGCTGCTCACCTGTTGCAATAACGAAATCGTCAGGTGTCTCCTGCTGCATGATAAGCCACATGCACTCAACATAATCCTTTGCATAACCCCAGTCACGGAGGCTGTCCATATTGCCGAGTTCCAAATGATCCTGAAGTCCTTCAGCGATCCTTCCTGCAGCAAGAGTGATCTTTCTAGTAACGAAGTTCTCACCGCGTCTTTCAGATTCATGGTTAAAAAGTATGCCGTTAACAGCAAACATTCCGTATGCTTCACGGTATTCCTTGATCATCCAGAAGCCGTACTGCTTTGCAACTGCATAAGGGCTATACGGATGGAACGGTGTTGTCTCCCTCTGGGGAACCTCCTCTACCTTGCCGAAAAGCTCTGATGTGCTGGCCTGATAGATCTTGCAGGTCTTCTCCAAGCCAAGCATTCTCATAGCTTCGAGAAGTCTTAATACGCCGATGGCATCAACATCACCGGAATACTCAGGAACATCGAAGCTTACCTGAACGTGGCTCTGAGCAGCAAGGTTATAGATCTCATCTGGCATAACTTCCTTAATGATCCTTATAAGTGAAGTCGAATCAGTAAGGTCACCGTCATGGAGCTTGATCTTGTCCAAGATATGCTCGATACGTCCTGTATTTGCGATACTTGCGCGGCGTGTGATGCCGTGAACTTCATAGCCCTTCTCAAGCAGGAACTCAGCCAAATAGGAACCGTCCTGACCTGTGATACCTGTTATCAATGCCTTTTTCATTTATATTTCTCCTCCAAATTAATAAACGTTAGCACAAAATGGTTCAATTACTTGGCCATAATAAAATAAGCGAACCGCGCTAAGAATTCATCTTTTTGCAGTTCACTTACATTATATAGCTTTTTTGTTACCACTGTTCCCGGTAAACTGTAGGAGATACTCCCTCTACTTCTTTGAAAACCCTTGAAAAGTAATGAGGTGCGCCTATTCCGACTTCATAGCCTATCTCTTCGACGCTCTTATTGGTGAATCTTAAGAGCTGTTTTGCATGCGTGATCCTGACCGATAAGAGATAGGACGTGATAGTCATGCCGAACTGCTCTTTGAATGAATGTGTGAGGTAATGCTTCGAAATGAAGAACTTAGAGCAAAGGGAGTCTAAGGAAATTTTCGATTCATAATTCTCATCAAGATATGTCTTAACTTCCAGAACGCTTGCTTTCTTTACCGGAAGCGCCTTGTCTTCAGGATGCCAGGACTCAGCCATTATGAGCCTTAAGAGTGTTGAGAGCTTTTCATTTATAAGCATGTCTCTCATATGCTCTGAGCTTTTAGAGAGGTTTATAAGTTCGCCCAGTACATCAGTAAAAGGCTTCGTATCAGAAGGCGCGAAAGATGGCCTTCCGCCTCTCTCGCAGTACTTGCTATAGATCGAAGATACCGTAGGACCATAAAAATGGCACCAGGACAATGTCCATAAGTTATCCGGATCGGGATGGTGGGAATATTTCCTCCTGCAGTCTATAAAGACACATGTGCCTTCTGTAAGTTCATATTCCCTGCCGTTATATTCAAGGATCCCGCTGCCGTTCTCGACAATAAAGAACAGATAAGACTGGAGATTTGATCTGGAAGAAACGTGTGGTTTAAGCGCTTTAAGCCTTCCGATCTCCTGAAGGTGGAAAAGAGATGACCTTGCAAAAGTCGATGCAGTATAAAGGACACGGTCAGAATCTACGACCTTTGACTTGCTGTTGGTAAAATAGTTTTCCATTTGGCGGGTTCTCCCCTTTATCTTGCCTTGAGCCTAAGCTTTTCCTTTAACAACCTAAGTGTATCCTGTTTATCCAGATGCTTGTACTTAACTGCCAGAGCCAGTGAGTATGCGAGGAAAATGTAATTATTATCCAGGAAGGATTCGCAGAGCATTACCACAAACAGACAGAATAAAAGAACAAGGATCAGCTGTGATTTTTTATTCTCCTTATCAGATGCCGTAATGAATACCATAAGGAGGAACACGAGATATCCGGCAAGAAGGATAATGCCGCCCTGGATCAATATATCGAAGAACAGATTGTGAGCATTTCTCATGATGCCGTTCCACTTGATGATCCAGCCCGAATCAAAGTTGCCGTAACCTGCCAAAGGGTGTCTGGCGATCATCTTAATGCACATTTCCCAGATATATGTCCTTCCGGAAAAAGTAATATCTTTATGAAGGACATCCTGGATGATATTCCGGAGCGGCGGGATCATGCCGGCATAAACAATAAGCATCGTGCAGCCGAAATATGCTGCGAGGAGCGTTTTCATATTTATGAGTTTTGATCTGAGCTTCGATCTATGAATAAATACAACATAACAGAGCATGACAAAGAAGCTTCCGATTCCTGTACCTGACATCGTAAGAAGATTAGTAGCTCCTCCAATGACAAGGGATATGACACGAAGGACTCTGTTTATCTTCTTATCGGGCATCATGAAAGATGTCGCGATGGCGATAAGCACAGGCAGCGACAGACGGTTATCTACTTCCAGGAAGTTGACACGGTCAAGCTGTTTAAAAGCCATGTCTTCTGAATAAGTAAGCAAAGATGATATGCCTTCAGGCTTTAGGATCAGAAGCACGAGATTTACAGCGAGAAGGATATTTAAGAACCATGCCGTTACCTCGATCAGGCAGTTATCTTTCTTTCTGAGTTCGTAGGATACGATCAAAAAAACTGCTGCAAGATGCACACCCGAACGGATATAAAGCTTATAGTCACCGCCGTGATATACAACAAGCAATAATCCTGCCAGCAGATAGATAACAGCACCTAAAGTAATTATATTTTTCAGATTCTTAAAACTGCATGTTGCCGAGAGTATGATCGCAAAGAGCAAAACAACGCATTGCACCGGGAAAAGCTTGTTGTAAAACGACGATATGACCGGAATAAACTCAAAAGCCCTTGGCGTAAAAAAGACCAATCCAAAGAACAGTAAACCGATAATTTCTAAGAATCTGCTTTTTCTCATGCTTACCACTCTTTATTTATCGTATGCTTTAAGTTCCAGATAAAAGCCTTTACTTTGATAAGCGGGCTCTTTTTCTCCAGGCCGTTACTGATCTTGACGTTGTAATTATCAAGGATAGTCCTGTAGTAAACTTTATTGGAAGTTCCCTCAACAGAATAAACACAGACAACCCTTTCCTTATAAAAAAACTTATATCCCTTCAGATAAGCCTTAAGGAAGAAGTCATAATCAGCACAGATCTTGAACTGTCCGTCAAACTTTATTTCGGAGAATACTCTCTTTCTCGTAAAAGTCGCCTGATGGCAGAAGAACTTATAATCACGAAGGAGTTTAATGTCTTTATCTGCTTTATCAAGCTTTTTCAGATCACCTTTTACCCTGTAACTGTCACCATAGACCACATCATAGCCGGAATAATCACAGTCTCCAAAGATATCCTTTAATACCTCAGGATCCGAGAACCTGTCATCGGCATTCATAAAGATGATCCATTCACCGGATGCCAGCCCAGCGCCCTTGTTCATCGCATCGTAGATACCGTTATCAGGCTCGGAAACATGCTTATATTCAATGCCTTTTGCGCTGAATGCGTCATCAAAACCTGCGATGATACCGTTTGTGTTATCTTTTGATTTTCCGTCTACGATAATATATTCAAAGTCAGTATAAGACTGCGACAGAACTGACTCTATCGTATCTCTTATTGTTTTCTCTGCATTGAAGCAGACTGTAATGACACTGACTTTAAAACTCATATTCGATCCTTTGTTCAGATCTCGAAAGAAGACTTACCGGGAAGGATCTTCTCGAAGCTCCGGATCAGCTGATCCCTGGTCTTCTCAAAATCATTGCCCTTATATTCGTCGTTTATTACGAGAACCTTCTTCTTACCTGATTCAATGACTTCACATATTTTAGTCACATCGTCATCAATAATCTGGGTATATCCGAAGCATTGCTGAGACTTTACTGTGAAGTTTCCTTCCATGAGATGCCAATATCTCATAAGCCAGATAGAAATATCCTCTTTTGATCTGAATCTCTTGTTCTGTGTTTCCTTAACAACAGCAGGCTCTGCTTCCCAGACCTTCTCGAAATCACTTTTAGTAAAGGCGGTCGGAACATGGTAGTCACGAATGCCCGGAAATGTCGTCCATGGCTTTGACAGCTTAAGCGTACGCAGTAATGATTTAGGGTCTTTTAAGCTGTACCATTTCGAGCGGTTAGCAGAAATAACCTGCTGTTTATTAAAGTGCCTGTTGATAGCAAGCACATTATTAAGCCTTATATATTCGAAATCATTTGAAGGCGTAAGGCAGTCCAAAGCCGCATAATCACAAGGGACTCCGTTAACGAAAAAATCTTCGGGCGTCATTGGAGCTACGGGGAAAAAGTCATCATTGAATAAAACAAAATTGTTACTGAGACCTTTTATCTTATGAATACCTACTTCAATCGCATTGGAATTAAATGTCGGCAAAGATTCTTCCGGCATATAATCCTTATGATCGACCAGAACGAGCTTACTGCATTCAGCATTCAGCCATTCAGGCTTCTGACCGCAGGTAACGAAATAAACCTTGCGGACCCACGGGGCAAACTTCTCAACACCCCTGAACCAATAGCGCATGAGATCCCAGTCACGATATCTGTTCTCACCTGAATTATCCCCGGATGTAATGTTTCCAAGGAATTTAGCGCGTGTATTCTGCCATTCCGGATCGTTTCCGTCGACCCATGTAACTACAAAATCGATATCGTTAGCCATTTTCTACCGCTCTCTTATATAAATCTTCAAGCTTTCTTATATTAGTACTTATATCGAAACCTTTTTCAATAAAGAATTCTCTCCGGTCACATCTTACATTGTATTCTTTCATCATGGCTTCAGTCACGTCAGCCCAGACAGAAGGGCTCGCGCTAAGGCTTAAGGACTTAACTTTCTCCGTTAATAATGCAACTTCAGATATAGTATCTGATACAACACATATCAGGTCGGCTGCCTGAGCTTCAAGCAAAGCTATTGGCAGGCCCTCATAAAGAGACGGGAAAAGGAAGATATCAGATGCCGTAAGAAGACCGGGAATATCATTTCTGTTGCCCAGGAAAAGAACATCTTCCCTAAGCCCAAGCTCTTCCGCTTTTGCCTTTATTTTGTACTGTTCTTCACCGGTACCAACAAGAACAAGCTTGTAAGAATCATCTCGCTTATGAAGTTCATTGAATACATCAATAACCATGCCGTGATTCTTCTGGGTACGGAACTGGCCGACATGAATGATCACTTTCCTTCCATCAAGGCCTAATTCCTTCCGCACGGCATTTCTAGTGTATTCATCATAAGCATATGCCGACGAATCGATCGAATTATTGAGGAGAAGGTATTTATCACCATTGCATATCTTCTCACCGAAGAGCCACTTGCCAGCTTCAGGAGAACATGCAACGAAATATCCGGCATAGCGTCTTAAAAGGTGCTTCTCATAGATCAGATAACACTTATGAAGATGATCCTTTAACCCCTTGGGATTATCAAGCTGGTCAGTGTTATGGCTGTGTGCAATAAGTGCCTTTACGCCATGCTTTTTCGCTGCCTTAAGAGCCTCTTCACCGATCGCGTCCATATGAGTATGTACAATGTCGTACTTGTGGTCTCTGAAGAACTCATCAAGCTCCCTGTTATGAAGCTTTCTGTCTACGCCTCTTGCCGTTATCTGATAAAACCCGCATCCTAATGATTCAAGATATTTCTTATCATCAGACTGATCCGGTGTCTTATCGAAAATAAGGAAATCAATATGGAATCTGTCACGATCGATGTTTTTCACGATATTGATCATGACATTCTCTGTACCGCCCTTTTTCAACGGACAACCGAAAACAAAAAGTATCCTTAAAGGGTTCATACAAGTTCCTCGTAAAGCTTCATATATGCCTCGTATGTCTTATCCTTCGGGAACCTGAAAGAGCTTACCTCTATCCTCTTACCTGCATCACAGATCTCTCCGATCTTCAGGGCAACATTCTTAAGATCATGAGGTTCAACGATATATCCGTCATTCTCCGTCATGGTCTCAGGAATTCCCGTACAGTTATATGCGACAACAGGTGTTCCGCACGCAAGAGATTCAACATTTGGAAGACCGAATGTCTCTTCCACGCTCGCATTAAAAAGAACATTGGAAGCGCTGTATATCTCGGCAAGTTCCTTGGGGCCATCTGTCCTTCCGATACCGATCATATTGTCCGGAAGCGATGCCTTTTGCTTATCATTGAGTCCTACAAGAACGATCTTATAGCGTTCATCTAAGATCTTCGATAATTCAATAAAATCTGCAAGACCTTTTCTAGTGTCCCAGGTGCTCGCAACGCCTAAAACGATACGCTTATCACCCACATTATATTTGATCCTGAAATTACCAGAAGAAGGCTTAAAGACGGATGTATCTATGCCGTTATAGATAACTCTTGAGGGAATATCTTTTAAGAATGAAGCCTTTAACTCGTTATCAAGCCACTTCGAGACACAAACCAGGTGAAGGTTCTTAACGGAATGGAACATCTGATTCTTTTCACTGAAATTCTTAGAGGAATTATCCTTGAAGATACTTGCCGGATAAGCTTTCTTCTGAGGGCATTTGCTGCATCCGTGAGTCTTCCATTTCTCACATCCTGCCATACTGTAATAGCAGCAGTGACCTGTATACGCCCAGCAGTCGTGAAGAGTCCAGACAACAGGCTTACCGGCATCCTTAAGATAGTCAAACAACATCGGGACATTTATATAATATCCATGAAGATTATGCAGATGAATGATATCCGGATCGTATTCTTTGATCTGCTTAATGAGTTTCTCAGTAGCACCTTTTGAATAATGGCCTGCTTTGTCAGTCAGCCTGGTAAAAACTCCGTCAGTATAGACCGATAAAGGATTTCCTATCTTGAAAGACGGAACATCACCAGGGACTTCATTTCTTGCAAAAGCAACAGCGCCCTCATGCCCGCGCGCTCTTAATGTGCGGTAAATATCAACGGCTATCTTGCCGGTGCTCAAATTTCCGAATGTGTTTATCTGCAGTACTTTCACGCTGTATTCACCTGGATTAATCAGAGCTTTGATATCACATCTGTATATTTCTTAATGCTTATGTCTTTTGTCAGGTTCTTAACGAGATAATCATGTCCCCTGTTGCCCATTTCAGCCAGCTCGCTGCTGTCTGCGTTATCGATGAACCATCTGATATTATCTTCAACAGCCTTGTAATCACCGGGCTCGGAAACCTTTCCACAGCCGATCTCATTGATCAGCATCTCGACTTCAGAACCCTTCTCGAGAACTGCAAGAACAGGCTTCGCAACGCCTGCGATTCCATAGAACTTGCTCGGACACGATACTCCCTTGATCCCCTTGGCATTTACGCACCAGTGAACATCAGCGGCATTGAGGCTGTAGATGAGCTTGTCCTTATCCTGGTAAGGGATGAAAACAACTGAATCCATATTGTGCTCTTTAACGTAAGCTGTAAGCTTATCAAGCACGCTTCCTGCGCCTACGAATGCGAAAACAACGTCTCTGCCGTCGGGCGTCTTGCTGCCGTTAAACTTTTCGATGACTTTGATAAGGCCTTCGAGATCGTAATAAAGGCCGATATTGCCCGAATACATGATTATGTATTTATTCTCAAGGCCGTACTTCTGCTTAAACTCCAGAATGCCATGTTCAGAAGGATCCAGAGGATATATCTGCTTCTCGTCGATCCAGTTGTTGATCATGGTATGTTCAGGAACTTCTTCGCCCTTAAACCTGTTTTTCAGCGTATCAACGAGGTCTCGGCCTACTGTGATAACAAGATCAGACTTCCTGCAGGATTTCTTATCAAGGCTCATGGCGATCTTCATTACAGGCTTCATCTTTACATAACCCGTAGCTTCGATCTGTTCAGGGTTATAGTCCTGAATGCAGTAAATGAACTTGGGGTGTTCACCTGATTCAGTCCTGATCTTTTTCTTGCCGTAAACACCGAGCATACCGCCCATAATAGGAGGCTGAGATATCGTGAAGATATAATCCTGCGGACCTACCTTCTTAGTTACTTTCTTTGCCTGGCTATAGTAAGCCAGGAGATTTTTGATCCTGCTCTTCTTGCTTGCTTTCGAAAACTCAGGAACAGGAACTCTGTAAAGCTTTACTCCGTTTAAGGACTCTTCGTAGATCTTCTTTTCCTTATATTTCTCATCGATCTTTCCGGTATAAGAAGGCACTGTGCAGATAACCGTAACGTCAAAATCATCCTGCATTCCTTCAGCCATATCCTGAAGGATCTGGCCTGTAGATGCTTTATCTGGCGCGTAATAATGCGCATATATAAGGATTTTCTTCTTCATCAGGAGTCTCCGAGCTTTCTTATCACTCTGCCGGGATTACCGACGATTACCGAACCTGCTTCAAACTTACCTGAAACTACGGCACCTGCTCCGACTACACAGCCGTCGCCAAGTTCAGTGCCTTTGAGGATTATCGCATTGCAGCCGATAAAGCAGTTTTTGCCGATCTTGATGGGCTTTGCGGGAACAAGGTCACTGTCGCCGCCGTTCTTATCTGCAAGGAGCTTATTTCTTGTCTCAGCTTCGATCGGGTGGAAATCGTTATCCAGGATCTTTGTATTGCCGCCGATCGCAGTATTTTCGCCGATCTCAATGCCTTTTCTGGCATAGATAGTAACGCCGCTCATACCGACGTTATCGCCTATTCTGATATATGCGCCGGGAGCACGTGTAACAATAATGGTCCTGCTGTAAAGACCGACCAGATTGGACAGGAATGAGGACTTGATAGTAACGTTATTTCCAAGTGTGAGCTCTGCGCCCTTCTTGTTGAAGATAACGGGAACGCCCTTTAAAAGAAGGCCTTTGCCATATTTGACCTTAGCAGCTTTCATTACAAGCTTATACCAGTTGCTGTTCATGACCCCTCCTAAACGCTCCTTAAATACCCAAATCCTATATGCTTACATCGCACCTTTTCCGGTAAAGACTACACCGATCGTCTTAAGCAGGATCTTAAAATCAAGACCCAGGCTCCAGTTTGAGATATATTCCGTATCGAGTCTTACTACTTCCTCAAAGTCTGTGATCTCAGATCTTCCGCTTACCTGCCACATACCTGTGATGCCGGGCTTAACGGCCATTCTCGCGCGGTGATGGTAATGATATTTCTCATACTCATCGATCGTAGGCGGTCTGGTACCTACTGTCGACATGGAACCTGCTAATACATTGAAGAACTGCGGGAATTCATCAAGGCTCGTTCTTCTGATAAACTCACCGATACCGGTCTTCTTTGTTCCGTCAGGAAGGATCTTGTTGCCGATGATCCTCGGATCAAAATCCATCTTAAACATCATTCCGTCCTTAACGAGGTTATCGTCCATAAGTTCCTGTTTCATCTGTTCAGCATCCATTCTCATGGAGCGGATCTTGTAGATCCAGATATGCTGGCCATTCTTACCGATTCTCTTCTGCTTGAAAAGAATAGGTCCGGGTGACTGGATCTTGATGATAGGTCCTACGATAATCATGATGAGCACCGCAATGAGGCTTCCGATTATGCCTGCGAAAATATCGAATAAACGCTTAATGAGGATCTGTACAGGCGTTGCATAGTTAACTGCTGTAGTAAGAACTGATGTTCCGCCGATCTTCTCTGAGAATCTCTTAACTCCGGAACGGCCCAGGTAAGGAACGTGATAATGTGTCGGAACAGCCATCGTAGCGCACGCATCCATAAGTCTTACGACTGCCCTGTCATTGATGGGCGCATCGATATAGACTGAATCGACCCATTCTTTTGCAATATACTGTGCGGCCTTCTTCATGTCAGATACGACAGGGATGCCCTGAACGCTTTTAAGATTGGAATTCTCGAGAAGGATGATTCCTGTAACATCGTAGCCGGCGCGGTTATCGCTTAAAAGCTGCGAGATGATCTGATCAGCATTCTTCTCGGAAACAACAACGAGCATATTATTACGCTCTCTCCTGAATCTGCTGTGCTGGAGTATAGCCTTCCAGAGCGCTCTGAAGCAGTATCCTGCGACAACATACATGAATGCGGTGCCGCTAAGGACGAATCTGGAATAATAAACATCCTGCTGGGACGAGAACAGATAGAACAATACGATAGCAAACACATAGATGCTGTGCTTACCGAATTCGATAAGTTCTCTTGTGTAGCTTCTCTTGATAACGTCGTGAAGTGAATTGTTAAGTACGATGACCAAAAGATCGGCAAGGATAAGCAGTATTCCCAGATTCCTGTACGAATGGTTCAAATAGACCCATTCGTGGAAACGGAAATAATATATGAGCATATATGAGAGCTGAATAATAATGATATCCAGCAACATGAAGTCAATGTGCTTTGACCAGCCCTGTGCGTTTCTCTTATACACCTATTACCCTCTTTTATCTGTTACTTTGACTTAGATCTTGTCGATGATCTCAAGACCCACCTTGATCTCTCTGTGGCCGCCCATAAAGTCAGCCCTGATGATAGCGATCCTCTTGTGACGGTTGACCTTAAGGATGCTGCCTTCAAGACCGTGCAAAGGACCATACTTGATTATTATCTTGTCACCTTCGATAACGCCTACAGATTCCTGTGCTATGTAATCGTCACCGATAAGTATTCTTAAAAACTTCTCTTCATCTGGTGATATCGAACTATACCCGTAGCCGGTTCCCAGGATCTTCGTAAATGCATTTATCTTTTTTAAACGCAGATAAAAACTCTCTACGTCATTTGTCTGGAAGAAAATGTATCCCGGAAAAAGCGGCACAGTAACCTTAGTCCACTCGCCCTTGATACTTTTTCTCCGTTCAAACAAAGGAACGAAGATCTCCTCACCATTCTCTTTGACTTCGAGCTTTAATCGTTCAGCAAGTTTAAGCTCGTCGCCAGTGCGCACTTGAACTACGTACCACATGCCGATATTTTACCATTAAAGACAAAAGTATTATAAATAATATATTTAAGGCAACTTGCGTCAGTTTTGGTGAAAGTGTGTAAGAAAAATGAATGAATCCCCCGTGGACAGCTTCACGGAGGATTACTTCTAAAATATCAATGATTTTTACATCAGATTATGATGGCTCCAACGATCTTTGTTCCTGTGTTGTTGATCAGTTGGATCTCATTGGCAACGTTCTTATAGAGTGAAACATTTCGCTGCTCTAAAAGAACAACGCCATCGTAATCAGGAATGATCTTAAGGAGATCAGGATCGCTGAACAGGTCAGGCTTGTAATCACCCTTAAGACCAAGCTTCTTTACAGCTTCATCCATGGCCTTCTTATCGCCGGTACCGGTGATAATGATCTTATCCATACCTTTTATGATGTTGTTGTAGTTATTGGAGATGAGCTTGATATTATTTTCAGCACTCATCTTCGTATCATCCTCAGACTTAATGTCGATATATTCAGTATATCCGCATCTTTTGCCGGCAGGCTTCAATACGCCGATCTTCTTTACGGACTTAAACTTGCCGAAGAACTGCGCCTGTGTCGTAATCTTCTTTCCGAATACGTATACAAGTACAAGGATAACGGTAACAACGCAGAAACCGGCGATGAAGCCGAGTGCACCAAACTTGATGCCGGGCTTAATGGTTCCCCAGAAACTTACATTAGTTTCAGCATCAGCTGCCTGAACACCGGAATCGTTTGCTTCCTGTTCATTTGCAAAATATTCAAGGAGGTCTTCCTTATCTGAAACACCAAGATCTTTTGCAATCTGGTCTAATGAATCGTTATAGCCGATGATCTGCTTCTGCAAAGTCTCGATCCTGGATGTCTGGTTAGCCTGATTGTCTCTTATCTGGGCATCGACCTTAACATTCTGCTGTACACCTACATTCGTAAGCGAATGATCTGCTAATGAGACCTTGATCCTGTCAGATTCTGAAAGGATCCTTTTCGCAACAAGATCAATAACTTCATCAGTAAATTCTCTGGAAGGTCCTACAACCCTTACATTAAATGAAGCAACCTTTACGACCGGATTATCTGTAGAAAGGATCGCACCATCCGATACCTGGCTGTCAAAATAGATAACTTCCTTGATGTAATCTGCTTTAAGGCCGTTCTTATCAGCATATGCATCAAGATAATCTCCGCTTTGAACGGTATTCTGGTAAGCACTGATAAGAGCCCTGTCAAGACCTCCGGTTACATTATCCTTAAGAGTGATAACGAACTGGCATTTTGCCTCATAGACATTCTCAGCATCGATCTGCATATACACGGAATCAGAAAGATAATGTCTCTGATGATCTATCTGTGAATTTACCTTAGTGATAGCAGCAGCAATGTCACGTGCTCTGTCGACTTTCTGAATACGGTTCTGATAAGAGATATCAGACTCATTATCCTCTCTAACTCTCAGATCAAGCGTTCCTGAAGATACACCGCTCTTTCTGGTGATCTTATATGCGAAAAGAGCGCCGCCCAACAGCACTGCAACGATCAAGATTATTCCTAGATTCCTTAAGACTGCATAAAGCAGATCCTTAAGACTGAGCATGGAATCATTATCATTGGAATCCAACATCAGAACGACATTATTGCCGTTAGTGTTAAGATCCGTCTGCTCTCTTTTATTCGAATCCATTATTATCTCCTTAAAAAATATTATTTTTATTATAAACTTAACGGCTTTTATCCACAAACGAGCAACCTATCCTATAGTGCACTCGATCATCAGACAACCTATCGGCAATTTGCTAAAATACTTTCGGATTCCGCTTAAGTCTTAACTAATTGTGTTATGATTCAAAACAGAAAGAAATGGAGGCGTTAAATGGACAATTCCTCATTATCTGAAAACGAATTCAGTTTTTTAAAAAAGCTTATTTCCATTGAAAGTACAGGCTCATCGCCCGTTGAAGATGCTGATTACGGCACTCTTCCCTACGGCACCAAACCCTTCTCTGCATTAAAGTTCTTCCTTGATGATGCCCGTTCCTGCGGCATGCGTACAGGAATTATCGACAACCGCGTCGGCTGGTGTGAAACAGGCCCCGAAAATGCAGATCTTATCGGTATCGTCTGTCACCTGGACGTTGTACCTTCAGGCGACGGCTGGAACACCAATCCTTTTGAACTGACACTTAAAGACGGTATCCTCTACGGCAGAGGAATCGTTGATGATAAAGGTCCCGCAGCGGCAAGTTATTTTGCCATGAGAAGACTTATGGCAAGCGGTTATGAATTCAAAAAGAGGATCCGCCTGATCCTCGGAACGGACGAAGAAAGAACTTGTTCCTGCGTTGAGACATATGCCGCAAAGGGCGAGATACCTTCATTCTCGATCACTCCCGATGCAGAATTTCCTGTTATCTATGCAGAGAAAGGCATCATGAATATTAAGATATCTGACGACAGTCCGTCTTCTGTTAAAGCATCTGCAGGAACGGCTGCAAACATGGTGCCCGCTCAGAGCACCTGCGTTGTCGGCGGCAAAGAATATTCGGCCAAAGGTAAGACAGCACACGCTTCCAAGCCTGAGCTTGGTGTAAACGCGATTTTCGAGATGATCAGAATGCTCGACAATGATAATGCCGACTATTCCTCATCACCAATTCTGAGCTTCATTTCAAAGGAACTTGCGTGCAAGAGCGCTGCTGAATATACAGGCTGTGACATAACGGATGATTCAGGCAGTGTTACCGCTAATCCTTCCATCCTGAAGTGCGGCGAAGACGGCGAATCACTTGTTATCGACATCAGATGTCCTGTCAGCTACAGCATGGATTCGATCACTTCTTATATCGCCATGAGAGCAGCTGAATACGGACTTTTCGCAGAGGTAACGAATCAGATGGATCCGCTTTATAAAGCTAAGGATCTTCCGGAGATCTCAGTTCTCACTGATATCTGGAAAGAAAATATGCCCTCTTACAGCGGCTATCTCCCGGAATATCTTGAGACTTATACCGAACCAATCGCGATCGGCGGCGGTACATATGCCCGTCACATGCCTAACACTATTGCATTCGGAATTCAGACACCCTGGCAGGAAGACCAGTGCCACCAGACTAATGAATGCAGGGCGCTTAAGGATTTCGAGACCGATATAAAAGTCCTTACAGAAGCGATCAAGGCATTATCCGGACAATAAAACCTATAACCTGTATAAAACTAAAAGCGCTGACCGTTAAGATCAGCGCTTTATTACTATTGTTGTTATTCTCTTATCTTACACGTCTGATATGAGCGATATTCTTTGCAGAGGAGAACTTGTCTGCAACCACGCCGTACTTTGCGCCCTTAGCGTGTACATAAGTATCATTTCCAATGTAGAGTGCAGAGTGTTCCATAGTTCCGTCACCGTTACGGTCGAAGCAGATGATATCACCGCACTGGATGTCTTCTTTTGCGACTTCCTTACCCTTCTTGGACTGACTCGTAGCACCGTGAGGGAGTGTGATATTGTAATAGTTCTTGTAGCAATACATAACGAATCCGGAACAGTCAAAGCCCTTCGTAGGAGAGGAACCGCCAGCGACGTACTTACAGCCGATGAAGCTCTTTACGTACTTAGCGAAATCTCCGGACTTATCGCCGACCTTTGTGGATGAACCGCCGCCGGAAGGCTTAGAGGTTGCCGTAGCCTTTGATCCTGATCCGGAACTGGGAGCCTTAGTTGTTGTATAGCTTGACTTTACATAATAACCGGAGCTTGATTTGTACCAGCCGTTATCTGTCTCGGCAACTACGGATATCTTTGTGCCTTCTTTAATCGTGGAGAGCAGAGAATATGAAATACCCGGGCCGGATCTTGTATTAAGTGAAGTAGTAGCGTAAACAGTCTTGCTTACCTTAGTCTCCTTAACACCATTCTTAGTAGTTGTACTTGAAGAAGATGTTGTAGTCTTCTTGGTGGTTGTTGTTTTCTTCTTAGGCTTAGGAGTATTTGTAGGCTTACGTGTAGGAGTGTTGGTAGGAACAGGTGTAATAACTGTCTCAGAAAGATCAGAATTCTTGATATAACCCTGAGTTCCGTCAGCAAGCTTAACAAGTGACCAGTCCTTATTATGCGAAATCCTTACAACCGTATCACCGATCTTAAGCTTGACCTCTTTATCAGTCGTCTTTGTATCCTGCTTGGCATCAGCTTTAACCTCAGTAAACTCGGTGGAAGCTGCATCATCATTCTTAACAGGAACAAGCGAAATATTACTCTTGATCCAGTATGTACCACCATCATAAAAAACCGGATCTTCAGGATTATTGTTGTAGTCGACTGTAACATCAGAAAAGGACGTAGCAGCCACGAAAGTATAATCATTGATGGAAACATTAGGATTTCCGAGGCTTATAGGAACAACACCCGTCTCAGAGATATTGTTGTCTTCCTGCATCAGTTTCTCATAGAAATCCATGGATCCGGGAGCAAGAAGCGAAGGACTCTGGAGACCGATACGGTCTTTTGAGCCGCATTCGTAAATGCAGATTGAACCAATGGCAAAGCTTGCTGCCATTACAGCTGATACTATATTGAATACTCTGTAATTCAACCTTATGTCTCTCCTTCTTCACAACTACTTCGCTTTGTACAGTGATTTTACCATTTTTGCTCTGGTGATTTCATGCAAAATTAAGCAAAAATCGGGCATTTGCCCATAAATGCCACAAATTTGTAATATAAAACGCACAAAAAAAGGATTATTTCGGGCAATTTTCGAAAAATAAAAACCTCCGTCACCAACAGGTGCGGAGGCTATAATTATCAAGTTGGTGGCTCACTGGAGGTTCGAACTCCAGACCCCTTGATTAAAAGTCAAGTGCTCTACCGGCTGAGCTAGTGAACCATTTGGCTGGGGTGGCAGGATTTGAACCTACGAATGCGGGAGTCAAAGACCCGTGCCTTACCCCTTGGCTACACCCCAGTGATAAGAGGCAATTAAAAAATTGGGGTGGGATATGGGATTCGAACCCATGATATCTAGTGCCACAAACTAGCGCTCTAACCAACTGAACTAATCCCACCATGACAGCCAATTGCCTCAAAAGTATAATGTTAAGTGCGTTTTAAGTCAAGCAGTTTATTGCACCATAAAATAAAGATGTGTAATATACGTTAGTTACTGATAATAATCTGTTGACTACAATTTAACGCAAGTGTATTATATGCGGAATTATACAATCTTTTGCATAAATATTCATTTGCATCAGATTCTTATTTTAAGAGGTTTTATTTATGGAAGAAGAATTAACTAAATCCTATATTACAATGCCTAAAGGCTTTAAGGCAAACGGTGTGTCCGCAGGCATGAAGTGCGCAGATCCTGCCAACATCAACGAGAATGACCCCAAGTCTTCCTACCTTGATGTCGGAATGGTCTATTCTGACACGCTCTGCAACGTTGCAGGTGTTTACACATCCAATCTCGTCAAAGGTCACTCACTCGTAAGATCCATGGGAATCATCGAAAATACGGGCAAAGCACGTGCAATCATTACAAACAGTAAAGTTGCAAATGCAGGCGTAGGCGCTGTCGGCATTGAGGATGCTGCCAAGGTCGCAGAGACTGCTTCTTCCCTTTTAGGCTGTGACGCATCTGAGATCCTTACGGCTTCAACAGGCGTTATCGGTTCCAGACTTCCTTTGAACAAGATGCTCCCTGTTATTCCTGCTCTCGTAAACGGTCTTTCTTCTTCCGAAGAATCCGCTCACAACGCAGAGTATGCAATGATGACAACCGATACAGTCCCCAAGGAAGTATCCGCTCAGATCGAGCTTACGGACGGCAAGACTGTAACAATCTCCGGTATGGCTAAGGGTTCCGGCATGATCCACCCTAACCTCGCCACCATGATCAGTATTTTCACAACTGACTGCGGCATCGATTCCGCTTCATTGAAAAAGATGCTCCAGAAAGCAGTTAAGTATACATTCAACAGAGTTTCCGTAGATGGTGATACATCCGTCTGCGATATGGTCGTAATCTTCTCTAATGGCGCTTCCGGCGTCGAGATAGCCGAAGGTACTGAAGACTATCAGCTTTTCGAGGAAGCCCTCTGCAAGCTCGCTGAAGACATTGCAAGGATGTTAGCAAGCGATGGCGAAGGTGCCACCAAGTTCGTCGAGATCGAAGTACACGGTGCGAAGGATGAGAAAGACGCAAAGCTCATCGTCACATCCGTTGCAAGATCTCCTCTGTGCAAGACAGCATTCTTTGGCGAAGACGCAAATATTGGCCGTATCCTTACAGCTGTTGGCTACTCCGGTGCCATGTTCGATCCTGAGAAGGTCGACATCTGCTTAAACGGCCTGCTGATGTACAAAGACGGCGCAGCTGTTGATTTCGATGAGGATGAAGCTTCAAGACTTCTTTCCGAGCACGACCTTAAGGTCGACATCACTCTCTACGAAGGCGACGCTTACGACAGAATGTTCACATGCGACTTCTCATACGATTACGTTAAGATCAACGGAAGTTACAGAACATAATCTTAAGTTTTTCAGAGTTTTATTCAGGCAGCCTTCTTAATGAACGGCTGCCTTTTTTATTACTGGGCGGAATTCCAGGCGACGCCTGGTTTTTTGCCTGAAGTTTGGGTATGAACGGCAAAATGAACGGCGCTGCCGCATGCTTTGCCGCACATTGGGCCTAAAACAGCCGTTTCGAACCAACCCACGAAAATAAACACCCCGCAAGGAACAAATCCTCGCGGGGTGTATGTGATTACAATAATCTAAAGAAGAATTACCCTTCTGTCTTAGCCTCTTCAGCAGGTGCTTCAGGAGCCTTGGGCTCAACCTTGACTGCCTTGGATGCAAGATACTCAACAGTCTTACGAGCACGGATGGAATCCTTGATGAATGCGGAATCCTCACCGATAGACTTCTTAACTTCCTCAACGTCGATCTTGTATGTGTTTGCGATCTGTGAGAGCTCTTCGTTGTAGTCCTCTTCTGTAACCTCAGGATCGATCTTCTCTGTGATCTTCTCGATAACGAGTGAAGACTTAACTCTTACGCGTGCCATAGGCTCTAATGACTTCTTGAAGTCTTCCATGCTCTGGCCAACATACTGGAGATACATATCAAGAGCGATGCCCTGGTTGGACATACGAGCTGCCTGATCGTCAGCCATCTGCTCAACTTCGTTCTGGATCATTGAATCAGGAATGTCGATCTCGCAGTTGTCGCATACGGCACGGACTGTCTCGTTCTCGAAGCCTGCCTTGTTGTCCTTGTCAGCTCTCTCCTGCTGCTTAGCTCTTACGTCAGCCTTGAGCTCATCGAGAGTATCGAATTCAGAAACGTCCTTTGCGAACTCGTCGTCAAGTTCAGGAACAACTTCTGTCTTGATTGCGTGGATCTTTACGTTGAATGTAGCATCAGCGCCCTTGAGATCTTCTGCGTGATAATCTTCAGGGAACTTAACTTCGATAGTGAATTCCTCACCAACGTTGTGGCCTGCTACCTGCTCCTCGAAGCCGGGGATGAAAGACTTGGAGCCGAGCTTGAGGTTATAGCCCTCGCCCTTGCCGCCTTCGAAAGCAACGCCGTCCTTGAATCCTTCGTAGTCGATCGTAACTGTGTCGCCTTCCTGAGCTGCACGGTCTTCAACTTCTTCAAGAGAAGCATTTCTCTTTCTCATACGCTCGATCTCAGCGTCAACGTCCTCGTCTGTAACTTCCTGATCCTTGAAAGGAACTTCAACGCCCTCATACTGGCCAAGCTCAAACTCAGGCTTAACATAAACTGTGATCGTGTACTTGATGCCGTCTTCGTTAAGTTCTGTAACGTCCATCTCAGGTCTGGAAACTACCTTGAGATCGTGCTCCTTAACTGCCTCAGGATACTGAGTATTAGCGATCTCGTTCATAGCGTCCTCATAAAGAACGCCCTCTCCGTAATACTGGCAAACGAGCTGATAAGGAACCTTGCCCTTACGGAAACCGGGAACCTGGAATCTGCCCTTGTTCTTGTTGTAAGCCTTCTTAAGGGCTTCACTCCACTCTTCCTTGCCTGCCTCAAGGCTGATTACTACCTGAGAGTGCTCTTTCTTCTCAATTGTGGATGCCATGTTATATCCTCCAAATAATTATTAATAAATTAATAGCCGAGTATGAATTGTATCACAGGGCGGCGAAAAATTGCAATATTATAATACGGTTACTTGTATTCCCTTTAAGACATCAAGTGTTGCCTGATGAAGATCAGGTGCAAAAGAAGCCGTTAGAGAAGAATCAACGATTACCTCAGCTTCAGGTGCAGCTGCCTTAGCGATTACGGCATTGGAAACAACACAGATGTTGGATACAAGACCGCAAACCTCAATGCTTGAGATATCAGAAGCATTCTCCTTGAGGTATTCTGCGAGATCAATGCTTCCGAAAGTGAGCTTTTCGAAGCACTTCTTGCCTTCGAGCAAGGGCTTGAGCTCATCGCAGAGGCCCCAGCCGTCAGAACCCTTGATGCAGTGAGGCACAGGGAGATTCTTTCCCTCCTGGGTCTCCATGTAGTTCTCGAAATGAGTATCAAGCGTATAGACTATCTCATCGCCTGATTCTTCGAATTCTCTGATCTTCGAAATAATGCCGGGAATGATCTTGTCCGCACCTTCAAAACCAAGTGCGCCGTCAATGAAATCCTTCTGCATGTCTACGACAACAAGAATCCTGCGCATGTGATTACCTCCTCCGGGTATTAAAAAAGCTGCCGCTATTCAGCAACAGCTTTGTTTGTGGCGCGCCTAGCAGAGCTCGAATCCACAACCTTCTGATCCGTAGTCAGACGCTCTATCCAGTTGAGCTATAGGCGCGTATAAAGCATTGGTCTCCCAATAGCCTAATAATGATATTACTTGAAGCCTTGAATGTCAATCACGATTTAGTTAGAATACTTTCGATTAATTCATATGGGGAATAAACATGAGCAATTATAATCCTGATACACAGCTGGTAAACGGCCTGGCTTTCGTTAACTGCCGCGATCTTGGCGGTATGCCTTTAGCTGGCGGAAAGACTTTTCGCAATGGCATATTCTTAAGAGCCGAATCTCCTCAATGGCTCTCTCCTGAAGAGGTTTTGCAGGTCAAAGATTACGGTGTCAAGACTGTTATAGACCTGCGCGGCGAAGAAGAGATCCGCCACGACGGCAATCCTTTCATTAACGATCCGGACGTTGAATACCACAACGTGCCTCTGCTTAACGGAAATCCGAATGACACGATGGACCAGACCATGGAATACCTGAGAACACATATTCTCGGCGATTATTACATCATAATCGCTGAAGAGATGGGCGACCGTCTGGTTCAGATCATGCGTGTGCTCTTAAACGCTGACGGGCTTACACTTTTCCACTGCCAGCACGGCAAGGACAGAACCGGCGTTGTTGCTGCTCTTCTCTACCTTATCTCAGGCGCTTCCAGAGATGACATCATCAGAAACTATGAGGTCTCAGAATATTACCTTAAAGATCTTCTCGCTCCCATGATAAGAAAGATGCCTGAAGATTTAAGACATGCTCTTAATTCAAACCGTGAGAACATGATCAAGTTCCTGGATTATCTGGACAGCAAGTGGGAAGGAGATGCCGGAAAGCTTCTCGTGGCAAACGGCCTCACATCAGATGAGCTCAACAAGCTTAAATCAAAATGTATTGCTGATTAACCAACGGCCTCGCCTACGGTGATCTTTGTTACGTTGCCGTAGTCATTGAAATCGAATTTAATAACGAACTCGCCGTCGACATTCTTAAATGAACCCTGGAAATCCGACTGATCAAACATCGGATAGACCAGTAGAAGTTCAGATACATTCATTCCTACATATATATCTTCGCCCAGCTTAAACTCACTGGAGTTGTGAATCACGATCGATGTAAGTCTTCCGG
>Ga0247610_10002435_pt1 | contig 21426 bp, 19 predicted proteins | sample 174DNAGHGhighgp2_FD_193483 | JGI IMG/M metagenome (GOLD analysis project Ga0247610, IMG submission 193483) | Sheep rumen microbial communities from Palmerston North, Manawatu-Wanganui, New Zealand - 1742 DNA GHGhigh gp2 | ecosystem: Host-associated > Mammals > Digestive system > Stomach > Rumen...
GGCAAAGGATAATTGGCATCCATCAGTTTGGTTAAACAAGTAGCTCTTAAACTATGAACACGATATTGCTTATCCAGCCCTACCCCATCATAAATTTGTCGAAAAATATGGATTATTTGTTGCTTGGAGAGATATGAACCTTTGTTTGACTTAAACAGATAATCTTCTGGCTTCGGGATATAATAAGGATTAGCGAGCAAATATTTGGCATATTTTTTCAATTCTTGCTTCATTGTTTCGTTGAAATAAACTTGAAGTGCCTTTTTGCCACCTTTGTTCTGCTCCGGTTGAAGAAGAAACGAATCAACTGGATTGAAATTTGTATCATATACTTGACCGATAGTAAGTTTCTGAACTGAATGAATACGCAGTGAGGTCATCAACATCATCATGAACATCAAGCGTGTGCGTTCTGAATGTGATGGCATATCATTTATAAAACGCAGACAGTTTTTGATGTCTGTATCACTCAAAAGTTTAGATTTCCCTTTCTTCATATTTACCTCTTATAAAATATTCATTAAAGTTTATATTTTACATATAAATGAATATAATCAAAATGTCAATAAAAATCCCGGAATCAAGATGTTAGATAAAATAAGGGCTCGAAGCAAAAATCTTCAAAAAGATATATTTTTGAAGATTTACTCTACAATAAAATAAAAAAGTCAATATTATTTATTCACCGCCCCTTACTAACGGACATCAACGCCCTCTACTGTGGCACAATTTGCATAAAAACCGCATTGCGCCCATTATATAAACCCTATATAAACAAAGGCTTACAGGCTATTTAGGCACTTTCGGGTCGCAGAGGCCAGTGGTTCAAATCCACCCGTTCCGACCAGCAAACAAAAGAGGTACCCTTTACGGGTGCCTTTTTTATTTGCTTATCACGAAGTGATACGGATTTGAACCACTGGAGAAAGGGGTTCACTACCAGCGCAAGGCGGGCGGAAGAACGCCGGTTGCCGAAGGCAATGCGCGCCGGTGCGACCGAGCTTTTATAAAAGCGAAGGTCAAAACACCCGTTCCGGTCGAGGAGGCTCGACACCCAATCCTTTTAAAGCTCACCCTTGCGGTGGGCTTTTTTATTTGATAATCACGAAGTGATACGGATTTGAACCACTGGAGAAAGGGGTTCACTACCAGCGCAAGGCGGGCGGAAGAACGCCGGTTGCCGAAGGCAATGCGCGCCTGTGCGACCGAGCTTTTATAAAAGCGAAGGTCAAAACACCCGTTCCGACCAGCAAACAAAAGAGGTACCCTTTACGGGTGCCTTTTTTATTTGATTATCACGAAGTGATACGGATTTGAACCACTGTTATGCAGGTGGCGCTGCCACTTCACTACCAGCGCAAGGCGGGCGGAAGAACGCCGGTTGCCGAAGGCAATGCGCGCCAGTGCGACCGAGCTTTTTAAAAAACGTAAATCAATGGGCGCAAGTGCCCCACCCGTTCCGACCAGAAAAAAATATCTTCTTGTTTTTTTATTTTTTCTAAAATAACATGCACGCATATCTTATTATACAGGAGTATTCATGTCGTCTATTATCCAATTCTTAAAATTACTTATATCCGGAAGCACATTAAAAGGGATCAGATTCAGAACTGATTTATCCATCATCCTAACTTTTTCTGTTCTGATTATAGAAATCGCCATTTACAACATGTATTGGGATACAATTCCTGATATGATAAAATATGATTATGACTTTTCCGGCACCCCCAATAACATTTGCGAAAAAGAATGGATTTGGGTAAATATTTTATTGCAGATATTCATTTGTGCTTTTGTATTTATCCTAAAACATTTTTCCTATAAGACAAAGCGCGTCCGCCGCATAATTTATGATAAGAACAACAACTTAATCCCGATTATAAATAAACGATTCTCCATGTTTGCATGGGAAACGGCAATGCTTTTTGTCACCACAGAACAAGGTTACATTTTTGCCCTTACGGATATTATCGAGAACCGCATGTGTGATGATATTGTGACACTGATATTCCTATTTTGGATGGTAATACTCATCATCGAATTTCGTTCTGATTTAAGAACGTTAAAAGCCGACAACCAAAATTCTACAGAAACAAAAAAAGAGCATAACGACTAATATTGTTATGCTCTACTAAAAACAAAACTTACAGGGCTTAATTACAATAAATTGCATAGCTCTCTGGTGCATAAATACCCATGGTCAAACCACCCATCAAAGAATCATACAATGTCCAGTAGTTTTCCACGGCATTGATGCCCCTTGCCTGACAAACATTTGTCAGATTATAATTTTTCTTCTGCATCATTCCCCACAAGAAGAAATGGCTTCTACCTTCATATGCCGGTGTAGCCTCCGGATTTTGTTGCCGATTCATATTAAAACGAATAACGTGATCACTGCTGCAAGCAGATAGCATTACCGCAAGTCCGATACAAATTAAAAATTTTCTCATATACAGTCCTCATCTAAAAAATTAACCATTACCACTTATAGTTTTATACGCCCCAGATTGGGATGTCAACAAATTACAAAATAATTAAACAGCCCCATCTAAATCCGCAACAAAAAAGGACACCTCTCGGTGTCCATTTTTTATTACACATTATTTCAAATAAGACTTTACATACTCGTCAAACGTTGCTCGCTTGTTGTAGTCCCAACCTGTAATGCAATACCCGCCAAGACAGATAATCGGCGTCGGGATTTCTCCAGCTCCTAAGTTGTAATCATTCCGAGCAGCCTTAAAATAGTCTTTGTTCTCTTTCTTGTTGATGTCCATATAAACAATTGCTAAATTAGGGTAAGTCTCCGTAATGTATTTTTTTGCCGCTGCACTATATGAGCAATTCGGCAACTCTAGAAAATACACCACATTGTAGCTTTTTTCCTTGATGCTGAAATCAGGTTTGTCTTCAACATCAATCACACATGATACCAATGCAATCAGAGCAAAGGCCATTAGTAATAATTTCTTTTCCATAACGATTTAGTAAGTAAAACAATAATTTAGTTTGTCATTATAATAGACAAATAAAATTTATTTGTCAATATAAAAAAACAATTATTGACAAAACCCCAAAAAAGATTCAATAATACCCCATCTTATGAACAAACAATTAATAAAGGACGAACCAAAATTGACACTACAAATGCCGGTTTTAGTGTTTCACATAACAATATCAAGCTAAGCAACAAAACCATCGGTGCATTTGTCCGCAGTTACAAAACCGATACCTTGATGCCCCCACCGTTTTCCCGTTAATGAGTGCGTAGCACTCCGCACCGCGCGTAGCGGCACCGTGCGTGCAGCACACAGCCGACAGGCTGCTTGTGCCGAGCTTTATCAAAAATGATTTTTGTAAAACAAAAAATCATGCTCGGCACCGTCAGATACCTGCATTATCCTCCCCCTCACGAACCGCCCCTTTAATCTCCTCCCCGCGTGAGGTTATCACCTCAAAATCTCCTCCCCCTCACGAGCGATACATAGGTATCGCGAGTAACTTTGAGGGGGGAGGATTAAGGTGGGGGTGACAACAACATAAAAAACAACATTTTATCCTCCCCCTTGACAATTCCTCAACCCGATACTAAAGTAACCCCGCTTTATGTATCATGATCTCTATAATGATGGACTTATTATTTATCCAAAGGCTTTAAGTAACCGCAAGCGGTAAATGCACCAACAATGCACGGTAAGTCAATCGAAAGTTCATAAGACTAAAGCAGATTATCTGTCTGATGTTCTGCTTTAGGCAGTCATCAACTCCCTCCGGACAATCTTAAAAACTTTGCTTAGATGAGGAGCTGAGCAACTCTTAAAACTTTTTTAGTTATGTTTAACACCAAAAGTTTGCACGTGCCCATGGTGCCGATGTCAACATTGATGCTGATGCTCTTTGTGGTCATCATCGGGGTTGTTCTCTTGGGGTTATTATTAAACCCTTTAATGATGTTGTTATTCCACACTTTCAATCCGCGTTTTGCGGCAAGTTTGGCACACAACACTTTCTTCTGCGGTGAACGCGTCAAAGCGTTTTACACCAAGCTTGCACTACAATGGCCCTACAAATGGTCAAAGTGGTGGATTACCCCTGACCGGCTTGAAATCCTAAACGACTTTCAGCAAAAGGACTATTATCTCACCGTCAGCACCGATGATGAGATTCTCTGGAATTTGCGTCCCCAAGTGTGGGCCAAAGTGATGACCGACAAATCCGTCAAAATTCCGTTTTCGGATGAATTGGCCGAAAAAATCAAAGCGCGTGATGATTTGTTCAAAGCACTTATTGACGAGGTTTTGGAAACGCAGCAGTCATATAAACTTGTGCAACAGTATTTGGAATACGGCACACTTCCCAAATTGCAGATGACCGCCTTGGTGGATTATGTCTGCCTTGAGGGGATTGACCACGCTTTCGGTAAGCTTGCCGATGAGCTCTGTGCCTATGTCAAGCGCTGCGGTATCCGCAAAGACTTGTTCAACAAGATTCGTAACGACGAAGCGGTATCCGATGACACCAAAGACGTTATTGAAGAAAGTTACATCTGTTACACACAGCGGACAATGACCAAGCGTATTCGCAAAGCAAACGAAAAGAAAGAGACCTATGACGGATATAAGACATGGTATGCTTTCTGCAAACAGGAGAGTGATATCCGAATTGATGCACAAAAGGAAATGAATACTGAGCAGTATAAGATTTTCCACCAGTATGGTCACAAGCTCGGTGTTGATGCAATCACCTATCTGCTGTGGTTTGGCAATGAGAAAATGGCAGAGTGGATTTTCTGTTATGAGCCTAAATTCGGTATTCAAGATGCAAAGATTAACTTTGTCATGGATAGGCACGCTTATTTAAGACCGCTATTAAAAGATGTTATCGCGCGCACTGAGAAATTTTTGTGCCACAACATCTTAGAGGGCGAGCGTTTAAGCCTTGAACAGGTTAACCAAATGTTTGATTGTCCGTCAGCTGCGGAAATGGTCGGGGATTATATCACCAAGCATGAGTTGCCCGATGAACTGCAGATGCGAATTTTTGAGCTACCAAATGCCAAAGAGATTATCGACTTCTATGTTGAATTAAGCCAAACGGGAAATGACTATAAGCTAACCCCTGAGGCAAAAGCCAAAGCCGTTGAACTCGGTTGGATAGAAGAAGAAAACAAAGTGAGTGACAACTAATCTATCTACTTAAAGAGGTGCCTGTTCAGGCACCTTTTTTTATTGCATTTTAAAAATTTTTGTCTATAATTCACTCCGATATTTTATTATTAGACACACACAAACACAACATATAATCCCATTTCTATTATTCTATTTAATCATTAAAAATTATGAAAAAGATTGTTTTTATCGCAACACTCATCTGTTGCATGTTCGTAACTTCGGCAAATGCCGGCGAATCAACCACGAAATCGCAGTATGATGCCTGCCAGTTAGTCACCCAAAAGCATTGGGGCTGGGGCGGCGATTGGGTGAAGTATGGTCTCATCAAGGACGGTAACGTCATCCTGAACACCTCGTTTAACATGGACTATATGGAGTACAATCCGGATCTCCACATCTTTGTGTTCCGCGGCTGCGAAAGTGATATCATGCAGTCCTATCGCATGGTGATTTACTCCTCTGAGACCGGTCAGTGTCTTTACACCGGACGCTACTATGCTCAAAACAACGGTAATTACAAGCCATGGATCACTTTTGTGAAGAGCGGCAAATACACCAACGCCGTGATTAATTACTTCAAGCCGGAAGGACGCCAGCAGATCAAGACGGCAACCGTTGCCTCCTTCTTTAAGAAAGACGGAAAGCTCTATCAGCTGAAGAAAAAAGAGGTAACCTATGACGCCGCCATAGAGTAAACGAACATGTTTCAAATGACAAAACCCGCAGAATTCCATATTCTGCGGATTTTTTTTATTCCCCCCTCCTCAGTCTGTCCCCCTTATTCGCCACCCGACGTCATTGCGAACGGTGCCTCGCACCGTGTGGCAATCCCTTTCCTAGCAAACAGAACCTTCCTCCTCAGTCTGTCCCCCCGAGCAAATTGTATATAAATACAATTTGCGAACCGGACGGGGGGACTATAGGGGGGTGACAATTTCTTAATCTAACATTTTTTATTCCACCCTATTGACAAGCCTCCGAAAAAGTGATATAAATGACCCATTGTTTTATTCACTTATCTAAATAATTAATTTTTTTTATTATGCAGAAAAATTTCGTAATCAGGGCCTACGCACGCCCTTGCAGCACAATGCTGTCTCTGAAAGTTAACGGTGAAAACGGTCAGGCCAAGTTCGTTGCCACCAACGCGAGAAGTCGCCAAAAGGAAGAAATTCCCATCTCTCTCGTCGCAACCGAGGACATCATCCAGGAGTTAGATGCAAAGAGTGGCTTCAACGCAGCGCTCGGCTCCGACTGGTGCTTACAGACCGTCGCCGTCAACATGAAGACCAAGCACTTCATTGTTGACTGCTGGGATGAGCTTAAGAAACTTAAGCCTCAGCTCGGCATCAGATGACAGCCTGTGCAATGTAAGAACAACCGAGAGGACATCCTCTCGGCTTTTTTTGTTTAAAAAAATCTTGCAATAACAAAAAATACCCCCTATCATGCGCCACAAAGAGACTATTATAAACATTATTGTTCCACCCTAATTTTTCTGCTTATGAAGCTGATTGAAACTTATGTCATCGGTGTGCTGGAGCATATCGGACAAGAAAGAGGACGAGTTGCCGTGCGCATTCTCTGCAGTCGCAAAGTCAAAGTGTATGACAACCAAAAAGAAAGTGAAACGCCGTTTACGGCAAAGTTTGCCGATGAGTTTACCCAAGAAGAACTCACCTTGAGCCATCCGGTCGGATATTTTACCAAAGGCGACAAAGTCAAACTCTCTCGTTTCCCCAATGAAAATGAAACCGAAGAAGAAAACAATGATTGCTTTGTTTTGAAGAACCTGACCTTGTCAAAATCCGATGTCTGCGGCTTAAAGGCCTTAAAACCTGAAAAGCCGATGAAAGACCTCTTCTCTATTGAAGCACTCGGCACTCTGGAGAATCTCTCTCTGGAAAAAAGAAAGGTTACTTTGCGCATCAAGTGCACTAAGAAGATCTTTACCTTCTTTGAGAACGGCGACTGCAACAAAATGCGTGAAAAGGAAGAAGCGTTTGAAAAAACAATCGTCGGCGTCATCCCTCGGGATAATTTGCGCCTTGATTTAGGTATTGAAACGTTGGCGCTCTATAAAAAGGGCGACAACATCAGGTTATCTCTGACGGTTGAAGAAAAGAATGTGTATGACTTTGACAACCTGACGCTATCCATCAACTACGATACCCCAAAATACAAAACACGTTGGGCGTTGTAGTCTGTAAGAAATCTTAAAGAAAGGAACCCGCTGACCTAGTCGGCGGGTTTCTTTTTTTCCCCTCTTATGTATCCCCTTAAAATCACCTCCCCCTTAAACTGAGGCTTGTTCCTTAAAGTCTCCTCCCCCTTAAACTGAGGCTTGCCTCTTAAAGTCTCCTCCCCCTTGAGGGGGGAGGACTTGCAGGCTAAAAAACGTTTGGGAAACGTTTTTTACCGAAAGCTATTTCTCCCCCTTGACGGGGGAGATGTCGCTGAAAGCGACAGAGAGGGTGAAAACTAAAACATCCGAAGCGTAGTTGGCAAGCGTGAAACGCGAGCTTGACGTCGCAAGACGAACTCCCGAAGGGCGTTTGATCCTCCTCGTTCGTTTTCAAACGAACTAACAACAAAAGGGCACCTGTTAAGATACCCTTTTGCTGTTAATTGGTGGAGCTGAGGTCGGTTGACCTTCGCTTTTTTATAAAAAGCTCGGTCGCACAGGCGCTCATCGGCTACGCCGACCGCCATACTCCCGTCTGGCTTTCGCTGGTAGTCGAACTCCCTTGTCGTGAGTTCAATCCCTGTCTTTATCTTAACCAATAAAAAAAGACGGGTTTTATATCCGTCTTTTTTTATTGGTGGAGCTGAGGAGGATCGAACTCCCGACCTACAGATTGCGAACCTGTCGCTCTCCCAACTGAGCTACAACCCCGAAATTCAAAAAAAGCACCATACGGTGCAAAAACTAAATAAACTGGTGGAGCTGAGGGGAATCGAACCCCTGACCTCTTGAATGCCATTCAAGCGCTCTCCCAACTGAGCTACAACCCCAAAATAATAAAGACCTATCCGGTCGAGCGTAAGCGCTTCTAGCTTCGTAAGTTTCGCCTTTCGGCTCAACAACAGCGCGTCGGTCACTCGTTTTGTAATTTCGCCACGCTTGCTCACGCTTCACTTGCTTAATAACAAAACTTCGCCGCTTGTGGTAAAAATAAGCATTCCGGCTTATTTTTATCCTCGCGCCCAACTGAGCTACAACCCCAAATAATACCTGCCCCTCAAGCGGAACAAAAATGTTTATACCGCATAAAAAGATAAATGCAAGCAAAAATTTCATCTGTGCGTAAAAAAATTCGCCCGACAGATTGAACACCCCATTTTCCGATTCTTAAACCAGATTCTAAATAAAAACGTGATTTGCCCCGATTCTGCCATATTTTTCTTTTTAAAGCCCCCGATTTATCGCTATTTTACGATTTAAAACGCTCAAAAACCCGATTTTCCGGCACTTTTTAAAAAAATATGCACAAAAATGTGGATTAACGCGATTTTTTTAATTGACTAATAAAAAAATGTCGTTTCAACTTGATGTAGAGACGGCAGTTCGTCTCTATTATCTTTAATTAAAGAAAGGACGATGAAAATGAATAAGACTGAATATGTAGAAGCAGTTGCAAAAGCAGCTGGCATCACCAAAGCTGAATCTGCAAAAGTTGTTGCAGCAAGCATTGAAGTAATCACCAAAGCTTTGAAGAAAGGTGATTTCGTTCAAATTACCGGTTTCGGAACATATGATGTATTGAAGCGCGCAAAGCGTGAAGGCCGCAACCCGGCTACTGGTAAGAAGATTACCATCGCTGCTTCTAAATCACCGAGATTTAAAGCTGGTAAAATGTTTAAGGATGCTTTGAAGTAATCAGTGTTCTTTGCTTTAAAAGAAAAAATCCCGTTTGGAGCAATCCGGCGGGATTTTTTATTGCATACCGTTGCCCTTCCCAACATCATTTCAAGTCTCCTCCCCTTAAATGGAGGCTTGTTCCTTAAAGTCTCCTCCCCCTTGAGGGGAGGACTTGCAGGCTAAAAAACGTTTGGGGAACGTTTTTTTACCAAAAGCTATTTCTCCCCCTCGACGGGGGAGATGTCGCTGAAAGCGACAGAGAGGGTGAAAACTAAAACATCCGAAGCGTAGTTGGCAAGCGCATAAAGCGCGAGCCTTACGAAGCAAGAATGTCAGCGGAGCTGACAGAGAGGGTGAAAACTAAAACATCCGAAGCGTAGTTGGCAAGCGTGAAACGCGAACCTTACGGAGCAAGTAAGGTGGGGGTGACAATAAACCGTCATCCCTTGAGCGAGGCACGAGCGAAATCAGGGGGGCTTCCAATTAATTACAAAGAAGATCCCTCATCCTCACTTCGTTCGGAGGGATGACGATAAAAAACGCATTGCTCGGAGGAACGCCTTCACCATCTCCTCCCCTTAAACGGAGACTTGCCTCTTAAGTCTCCCCCCCCCTTGAAGGGGGGAGGATTAAGGTGGGGGTGACAATAAACCGTCATCCCCTGAGCCACACCCGGGCGAGGTCAGGGATCTTCAAATTAAACTTAACAAAAAAATTACCCACAAGGTTCGCCTGAGCTTAAAAATTGCTCGCTCACTTTATGGATAATTTTGCCTACCTTAGGACAGAAAATTTTCGGTGAATAGAAGTAAATGTCTTTCGGGATAAATTTTAGCGTAGTCAAACCTACGTGAATTTATCCCGTAAAGCACCATTTACGATTAGGCACCAAAATTTTCCCCTTAAAATTATCCTAAAAGTTTCTTCCACCAAGTCTTTTTCTTAGTTTCTTCACCGGCAGGATTATCCGCACTTCCGGCATCAACCGATTCAGAATGCGCCTCACCCTCATCATTATCGCGACGAGAATAACGCCCTTGACCGCGACGGTTGAAACGCCCGCGACGACGATTGTTATTGCGCCCACGACGATTATAACGCTCAGATGAACGGGTATCTTCTTCCTCGCTATCGTCCTCAATATCCTCTTCGGCTTCGTCATAATCCTCATCATTGACCGGTTCAGCCGCCGCGTATGCCGCTGTTGCCGCTACACGTTCCGGACGAGCCTTGGCCACACGCGATTTTTCAATCCGATAGTCATTGATATTTTTAATTGAGAGGTCAGCGGAGATAACAATTTCAATCCCGTATTTTTCTTCCAAATCCGCAAGGTTACGCCGCTTTTGGTTAAGCATATAAACTGCGATATCCGAGGGGAGTTTCACCTCAAAATGATTGTTGGTACCGCGGATACCTTCTTCTTCCAAAGCACGCAAGATAAGGGTTGAACTTGATTCAGCCGAACGAATAACCCCCTGCCCTTTACAGAACGGACAAGTCACATAGTTGCTCTCCATAAACGAGGAGTGCATCCGTTGACGGGAAATTTCCAACAATCCGAAAATACTCATCTTAGCAATTTGCACCCGCGCGCGGTCAGGTTTCATCGCTTCCTTCATCCGCTTTTCAACCGCATGGTTGTTGGCAGGCTCTTCCATATCAATAAAGTCCACCACCACAAGCCCTGCAAGGTTACGCATCCGGAGTTGTTTTGCAATTTCATCTGCCGCCTCAAGGTTAGTCTTAAGTGCGGTTTCTTCAATATCCATTTCGTGCGTAGCGCGTCCCGAGTTCACATCAATCGAAACAAGGGCTTCGGTCGGGTTAATCACCAAGTAACCGCCTGATTGCAATTGCACCACCGGATTGTGGAGCTTGTCTAATTCCTTTTCCACTTGGTATTGCTGGAACACCGGAATATCGTTCGGTTTGCGACATTTGATTTTGCGCACCAAATTCGGTGACAGGATTTTAGCAAACTCTTTGGCATTTTGATAAGCCGCATCACCGTCAATAATCACCTCACCGATATCCTTGGAATACATATCCCGAAGCGCACGTTTGATAAGGTCACCCTCTTCATAAATCAACGCCGGCACCGGAGTAGATAGAGCTGAGTGGCGAATATGATTCCATGTGCGGATAAGATAGTTATAGTCGCGCACAATTTCCTCTTTATCTTTATCTTCACCGGCGGTGCGGATAATGAGTGACATATTGTCGTTTAACGGGAGCGTATGCATAATGTCTTTTAAGCGCTTACGATCGGATGCAGACGTAATTTTACGAGAAACACCACCTGACTTAATCCGGTTCGGCATCAAAACGCAATAACGTCCGGCAAGAGAAAGATACGTTGTGCAAGCAGCCCCTTTATTTCCGCGCTCTTCTTTCACCACTTGGATAAGAACGGTCTGCCCTTCTTTAATCACATCTTGGATAGTGGAGCGATAATAGAGCTTACGTGCGTAGATGAGTTTCCGTTGCACTTCAAGATAATGCTCAAAATCTGCCTCGTCTTCATCATTATCAAATTCGCGACAGGTTTTTTCATCATCATCAAAATTATCATCGTCATCAGAAGAAGAATTATCGGTTTCTTCGTCAACCTCTTCGGCAACAACTGCTCCGCCGATACCGGCAGCTTCTGCAGAAACCTTATATTTGCGAGAGTTGCGTCTGCCGCCTAAAAAGCGCGCACTGCGCCGATGTCCGTGGCGTCTGTTTGCACCCTCTTCACCTTCGGTTGCATCAGCCTCTGCCTCAGTTCCTTCTTCAGCATTTTCAACTTCAGTTGTATCTGCGTTTTCGCTTTCTTCGTTAGCCGGCACACAATCGCAATCTTCGTGTTCGTCACATTGACAAACCTCTTCGCCAGGCGTTACGACACCATCATCAGATTCGACAACTGCATTTTCTTCAGCAACCGTTTCTTGTTGAACTTCTGCCGGCTCTTCAGCAACCGTTTCATTTTCTACCGATTCGTTTTGCACGGCTTCGTTATTTTCAACCGACGTTTCTTCGGCAACTTCATCTTCCGCATTTTCAGAAGCATTTTCCGCGACATCTTCTTCGGCCGCTTCGGCTTCTAATTCAGCTTGGCGTCTGGCCTCGTATTCGGCACGCTTTTGCTCGCGTTCCAAACGACGACGCTCTTGTTCGGCTTTACGCTCGGCTTGGTATTTACGCTTGCGTTCTATGATTTCGTCAACCTCAGCTTCCACCTCGGCGCGCACTTCATCAGAAACATTATAATAATCAGGGTGAATTTCACCAAAAGCCAAAAAGCCGTGGCGATTGCCGCCATAATCCACAAAAGCGGCTTGAAGCGACGGTTCTATACGCGTAATTTTTCCGCTAAAGATATTGCCTTTAATTTGTTTTTTTGCCGTTGATTCAAATTCAACATCTTCAACTTTATTCCCATCCACGATAACCACACGGGTTTCCTCGGGTTGAGTATCATCAATCAACATTTTTTTCATAACTGTTATTTCCTAACTAATAATTATCGCCCCTTATGATTAAGCGATATATTTAACTTTTATGCCCACGGCAAACGGGGGATTCCCCAAGGTCTGCTGACGTTTATTATTCTTGATTAGCAAATCAGCGACTTTTTGCCGGATATTTGTTCGGTTGCTTGATATAAGCCAATCCTCATCTTTGAAGTCAGGACGGTATTATCGATTATTTTTTCCGTCGATGCTTCAAAATCTCCTTATGACCGAACAAATAACAGGAGAATTTATAATTCCTTTTTTTAAGAATGACAAGTAAAAAACATTATTCGCTCAAAATTTTTTTAACCTTGCACGCTAAACCTATTGACAATATGACACAACAGACATTAAAATAATCTCATACTGGAAAAGGCGCGCTAAAAACGCGTCTTTTTTTGTGGGCATAACTGCCCCGCCCTTGCGGCGTGAGCAACACCGTGCGTGTAGCACGCGACTTTAGTCGCTCCGGCGCGTTTATAAGACAAAAGAAAAAGGACAAGGTTATACTTTGTCCTTTTTCTTTTGCGCGCCGTATTCATTACCTAAATCCAAACATTATTAAAGAGGAGAAAAAAATGGAAGATCAAGAGTTTGATATGGAACTTTGGTGCAATCGTTTAATAGAACACGAAGGCATGGTTTTAAAACCGTATTATTGCCCGATGGGAAAATTGACCATCGGCGTCGGACACAATTTAGAGGACAATCCCCTGACAACAGAAGAAAAAAGGGCATTAGGCGATTACATGCACGGCATCACCGAAAACGGCGCCAAGATGCTGTTAAGACGCGATATATTGACTTGCCACGAACAATTAAAAAAGCATATCAAATGCTATAAAAGCCTAAGCCCCAACCGGCAATACGCACTGTTAGATATGTGCTTCCAACTAGGAATAAAGGGCCTAAGAAAATTTAAACAGATGTTAGCCGAGTTAGAAAAAGGCAACTACGATATGGCGGCTTTTGAGTGTATGGCCTCAGCCTACGCCCGCCAAACGCCCAAACGCGCCAAAAAAATGGCCTACATCATTAAAACCGATCGTTATCCCAACCAACATTTTTCTTGACAAAAAGTGTCTATCTGCTAAAAATACCCCTTATCAAAGCAAATTTTTAGGTCAAAAAAATATTATTAACTAAAAAATTATATAGCGTATGAAAACAATCGGACTAATCGGGGGTATGAGTTGGGAATCAACTGTCCCCTACTACCGGATCATCAACGAAATCATCAACCGGCAACTCGGCGGTCATCACTCAGCCAAGATTGCAATGCTGAGTGTAGACTTTGCCGAAATTGAGGAACTGCAAGCCAACGGTAATTGGGAAAAGGCCGGAGAAATCTTAGCCGATGCCACCAAGAAATTAGAGCTTATCGGCGCGGACTTTATCGTCATTTGCACCAACACCATGCACAAGGTGTTACCTCAGATTACCGCGGCAATCACCATCCCCGTGCTTCACATTGCGGTTGAAACAGCCTATGAGCTACTCGGTGCCAAGATGAAAAAGGTTGCACTTTTGGGCACCAAATACACCATGGAAGCCGATTTCTACAAAAACAAGATTGAGGAGTTTGGTGTTAACGTGATTGTGCCGGAAGAAAAAGATCGCGAGATGACCAACCACATCATTTACGATGAGCTGTGCCACGGTGAGATTAATCCCGCCGCCAGAAACAAAATGGTGCACATCATCAACAAGCTTATGGCACAAGGCGCCGAAGGTGTGATTTTAGGTTGCACCGAGTTAGGTTTGCTCATCAAAGAAAAGGACAGTCCGTTGCCGTTGTTTGATACAACAGAAATCCACGCAACCGCTGCGGCTGTTCGTGCTCTTCGTTAGAAAGGTTCCCTCTTTAGGGAACTTTTTTTATTTTAAACCTCCTCCCCTACGTCATTGCAAGACCATATACCAAAGCAATCCCTATCCTCCCCATCATACTCTATCTCCCCCTTGACGGGAGCTTGCCTCTTAAGTCTCCCCCCCTTAAATGGAGGCTTGCCTCTTAAAGTCTCCTCCCCTTGACGGGGGCTTGCCTCTTAAAGTCTCCTCCCCTTAAATGGAGGTTTGCCTCTTAAAGTCTCCTCCCCTTAAACGGGGGCTTGCCTCTTAAAGTCTCCTCCCCCTCACGAGCGATACATAGGTATCGCGAGTAACTTTGAGGGGGGAGGATTAAGGTGGGGGTGACAATAAACCGTCATCCCCCGAGGCACACCGTGCCGAGGTCAGGGATCTTCAAATTAAACTTAACAACAAAAAAATTACCCACAAGGTTCGCCTGAGCTTAAAAATTGCTCGCTCACCTTATGGATAATTTTGCCTACCTTAGAACAGAAAATTTTGAGGAGATAGAAGTAAATGTCTTTCGGTATCAATCACGCAACAATTCTCACATCTCGGACTCTTTTAAGGCGGAAAATTTTGAGCTAATAGAGATGGGCTTAAGGGCAAACAAAATTTTAGTGTAGATAGACCTACATGAATTTTGTTTGACCCGCAAACTCAGGACTCACGTCTCAACGGGATTTTAAGGAGAAAATTTTCGGTGAATAGAAGTAAATGTCTTTCGGGATAAATTTTAGCGTAGTCAAACCTACGTGAATTTATCCCGTAAAGCACCATTTACGATTAGGCTCCAAAATTTTCCCTTAAAATGATTAATGCGGCGAGCTTCCTGTCCATATTCAGCCTCCTCACCTCATCAAGAACTTTCAGCACCCCCTGATAGACCTCATAAAACGCACGCTTATCGGCACAATCAGCCATATACGAGCGCATAAACTTAAACATCAACTCCGAAAAAAGCGCCCAACTGTCTTCATCAGCGGCGGCACGCTCCGCCAAACTCAAAAGAAGCTCTCCGTCAGCTTTAGCACCGGCATAACAAATTTTTTGAATATCCTCATACATCAAAAGCGCATCATTCTCGGCATAACGCATGGCGCGCCCGATACTGCCGCCGGAAATTTCTGCCAACCCTTTCACTTCTTTTTCAGATAGCTCCGGCAAATAGCGCCTGAGCAAAGAGGCAACTTCTGTTGTTTTTAACGGTGAAAGAGCAAGCTTGGCACAGCGCGAACGAATTGTCGGTAACAACCGCGCCGGATTATGCGAAACAAGGAGCAAAATACTTTTAAGCGGCGGCTCCTCCAAAATTTTTAACAACGCATTGGCCGAGGATGTATTAAGGTCATCGGCACAATCCACAATCACCACGCGCCAACTGTCATTAAATGATTTCTTCATCAAAAACGACACCACATCGCGCACATCTTCCACTTTAATAACCTGAGAGCGCTTTAATGAGCCAAGCATATCATCATCAACCACCTCACCCTGCTTAATCGCTTTTAACAATTTTTTCTTATCTGTATCGATAAAATCGCGTTCCAAAACCTTAAAATCCGGATGAGATTTTTGTGCCACTTGAGCAAACACAGTCCCATCTTGCGGCACTTCAAGCGAAGTATAAGTTTTCCCTTCTTCAACAGATAACAAAAAACGAGCAATTTTATAGGCAAGTGTTGCCTTACCGATTCCCTCATCGCCGGTAATAAGCCACCCATGATGAAGTGCCCCCGAATTATACGCGTTTAAAAACAGTTTTACTTCGTCATCATGCCCGATAAGATAAGGGTTAGCATACGGTTCAATGCGCTCCGCCATTTTAATAGAGCTCACTTTCGTCAATCATCGGGATTTCCATCCCTTCGTAATAAATTTGTTCCTCTGCCGCCTGCTTTGCGACTGCTTTTTGCCGTTCAATTTGGCGACGCGGCTGCGGTTTAGAACGCAATACGATTTCCTGTTGCTGATTATTAGCACGAACCGGCGGTGTTGCAACGCGACGCCTGATTACTTGCGGCTCTTGATTAACCGCACGACGCTTTGCCGGTCTGTTGACCAATTCCGGTGTATAATAACGCGCCTCCTCATCATAATACGGCATATCGTTCAAATCTTCCGGTTTTAACACATCTTGAGCTTTCAAAGCATCTTTAGGCGATTCGTTTAAGAGTTGGCAAAGATACTTTTGAAACTCTGCAATTCTCGTGCGTTGCGCATCAACCACGGCCTTAAGCGAACAATTTTCGCCGCAGAACTTCGGCTTAAAATCAACACTCGTGCTGTCAACATGGAGCTTTTCCGCATGTTCGTCATAATCCATCATCACTTCCGGATCATTTAGATACATCACTTCCACAATTTCATAGCCCAACTCGCGCAAACAACTTTCTGTTTCTGCCAACGTGTTGGAAAGATATGCGGCATTATCATACATTCTGCCGTCATATTCCAGCATATCCGTTTCCAAAGACGTTTTTTCGCTTCTGTCGCGTGTACATCTGAGCACTTCGGCTTTATAATGCGCCACGGCTTCTTTATGCTCCGGATTATCGCCGTTTTTAACTTCCGCCATACGAAGCATCGGGTCAAACGCGGCACGTAAATCTTCGTTTCTTTCACGTCTTTCGTCACCGATCGGATAGTTAAACGAGCGCGGTGTATTGGCTCTGACCGTCATATCCGCATCATTTTGATACCATATTTCGTCAGCTCTTGCTTCATCGGGAACTTTAATCAGTTGCACCGGTGCCGGACGCACATTTTCCGCCTCTTCCCGAGCTCTTCGATTCGCACTTGTTTCAACCGACTGCACCATATAGGTTTGATTATGAATTTTATCTTTAATAATATTTTTTTCGCCTTTAAGCTCCGGTGCAAATTCCGGTTCAATGGCGCCGTTTCTGATAATCTTATCTCCAACCACAACCTCCGGCTGAGCATTGGCTTTAGGAGTTGCGCTTTTAATCACCACGGCATCTTCAATCGGCACCACTTCATAGGTTTTATTATTTATCGTTACAATGTTTGAACCTTGCTCTTTGGCTTTTTGAGCAATTTCATCTAAAGCGGTAACATCTTCTTTAACAAGTTCAGCTTTTTCATTAACATTGGCCGCGGTATTTTCAACTTTGACCGCCATCTCTTGTAACCCTTGGGTATCGGTTATTTTAACCGCACTCGTAACCGGCGCGTTGGTTTCATCAACGGCGTCCTGCATAACTTGCTTAAGTTTGCGCCCTGCCCCCGGCTCCACAATCCACATATCGTCGGCAATTTGTTCAGCATGCGCCGCCCCAATCATTAAAATTGTCGCTAAAAAAACTTTTAAAAACAAAATATTCTTCCCCATAATCAGCAATTCCTATACGATTTATTAAGAATTATAGGGGTATCATAAAGCAAACTTTGTAATTGTCAAAATTTTTTATCCGGCGTTGGGTAAAAGTGAAACCTGTGACAAAATGTGAAAAAGGCTTTACAAACCCCGAAGGATAATTAGATTAGTAAGAAGGATAAAACGATGAAAACATTAACACATAAACCGCTTGTTTTAAGCCTTGCCGCGCTATTGATGCTCACGGCCTGTTCGTCAGCACCGCGCAATTATGACTACGCTGATTTGGCAGAAGAAGTTCACTCCATCAAAACAAACGGCGGTGTTTATAAAGTAGGCACAACATATACGGCATTAGGGCAAACCTATACCCCGAGAGAAGATTATAATTACTCCGAGACCGGTATGGCATCGTGGTATGGCAAGGACTTCCATAACAAAAAGACCGCCAATGGCGAAACTTATGATATGCGCGCCATTACCGCCGCTCACCGCACGCTCCCGTTGCCGTCTATCGTTCGCGTCACCAATCTTGAAAACGGACGCTCCATCATCGCCCGTGTTAATGACCGCGGACCATATGTTAAAAATCGTATCATAGATTTATCGGAAAAAGGTGCCGAACTTTTAGGCTACAAGATGCAAGGCACTGCCAAGGTAAAAGTTGAAATATTGGAAAAAGAAAGCCGCGCCATCAAAGAAGCTATGCTGGCTGATAACAACAAATCCAAATTAACCAATAATAAAATAAATTACGGCTTAGCCCCAAAGAACACAACTCCGGCAGTCAAAACTGCCGCTGTAACCGCCCCACAACCGGCAGCGGTAAACCAGCCGATTGAAACAGGCACTTTCTTTGTTCAAGTCGGCGCCTTTTCAGACTTAACCAAAGCCAAAGAAATGGCAAATAACATGCAACGTTTCGGCACCGTGACAATTCACGAAGCCTATTTAAGCAAAGACGGCGTTTATCGCGTCCGTTTAGGGGCTTATCACTCTCGTGACGAAGCCTTGCAAATCTTAGACCGTGTGCTTGACTATGGTCACGCCGATGTTTCAATCGTTGAAGGATAATATTTAGGAGATAAAAATCAAATGAAACAGAACTTACGCCTCATGACTTTAGGCATCTCGCTTTTAGCATTTGCCACATCGGCTCATGCCTTTGAAACCAAAGCCCAAAATGCGATTTTAATGGATTACGAAACCGGCACGTATCTTTTTACCAAAAATCACCAAGTGATGATTGCTCCGGCTTCCATGAGCAAATTGATGACCGTTTATATCCTGTTGCATAAAATCAAAGAAGGCGAAATTTCCTTAGAAGATACCTTTACCGTCAGCCAAAAAGCATGGGAAAAAGGCGGTGCGGCCTCCGGCGGTTCCACCATGTTCTTAAAAATCGGTCAAGAGGTCAAAGTTGAAGATTTACTCCGCGGTATTTTAATTCAATCCGGCAATGACGCTTGCATCACTGTTGCCGAAAATATCGCAGGCAGTGAAGACGAATTTGCCGAACTGATGAACGAAACCGCCGAAAAATTAGGCTTAGAAAATGCTCACTTTGAAAATTCCACCGGTCTTCCGCATCCCGAACATAAGATTTCGGCAGAAGATTTAGCCAAACTTGCACGGCACATTATTAAAGAATTTCCGGAATATTACAAAATATTCTCCGAAAAAGAATTCACCTATAACGGCATCAAACAAGGCAACCGCAATCCGCTTTTATACACACTAAACGGCGCCGATGGCTTAAAAACCGGACACACCAACGAAGCCGGTTATTGCTTAACTGCATCTGCCGTAAGAGGTAACCGCCGCCTGATTGAAGTTGTTGCCGGATTAGAGAGCAACAAAGAACGCTCCGAAGAAAGCGAAAGCTTAATGACATGGGGTTTTGCCAGCTTTGACAACTATAAGTTCTTTAACAAAAATCAAATCATGGCCAATGTTCCGGTTTGGTATGGAGCGCTTCCCAATGTAGATTTGGTTGTTCCCGAAGACGTAATCGTTACCGTAAAAAAGAGCACCAAAAATAAATACGGTGCCAAAATCGATTATGATACACCGGTTAAAGCCCCGATATTTAAAGGTGATAAATTAGGTGAATTAAAAATCACTTACGGCGAAAAAATCTTGCAAACAATTCCGCTTGTAGCCAAAGAAGACATCGCCAAAGTCAACACCGTCAGCCGCTTTATTGCTAACTTAAAATATTTTATTTTAGGAAAGTAAGATGAGCTCAAACCGCGGTCTTTTCATCACATTTGAGGGTGGCGAAGGTGCCGGAAAATCCTCTCAAATCAAGCGTTTTGCCAGCTATCTTGAATCACTGGGTGAATCCGTTGTTTTAACCCGAGAACCCGGAGCCACCGAAACCGGCAAAGCCATCCGTAAGCTCTTGGTTGAGGGAGATAAAGATAAATTTGATGAATTAACCGAAGTTCTTTTGTTTTATGCCGACCGCCGCATAAACTTAACACAAGTGGTATTTCCGGCATTAAACGAAGGTAAAATCGTTTTATCCGATCGTTTTAATGACTCAACGGTAGCCTATCAATATTACGGCGCCGCCAAATTTAAGGATACCTCAATTTTGGATACCTTATACAATTTGGTAGCGCCGAATTTCAAGCCGGATTTAACGTTTCTTCTAGACATAGATGTCAAAAAAGGTCTCAAACGGAGCTTTGACAAAGCCGCCACCATGGCAACCAAAGAACTCCGTTTTGAAAACGTTGAAACCGCTTTTCATGAACGTTTAAGACAAGGCTATTTAGAAATGGCAAAAAAAGATCCGGAGCGCTTTCGTATCATAGATGCCTCCCCTGATGAAGAAACCGTTTTTAATGCCATTGTTAAAGCCTATAATGACTTTATCGCATAGCCCTAATTGATAACATTAACCGCTCGCCACACTTCATTCCACTCAGATTCATCAACATATTTAAGATAAGCACGGCAATTTAAGACATCAATGGTGCCAAGCCACGGATTCGACACATTACTGAAACGAATGGATGAATTATGCGCCGCCCAACTGGTAAATTGTCCATACGCACCGATGTTCCAACGTGATACATCCGGAAGTGTATCCAACGTATAGGTTCCGTCATCTACCAAATATAGAAGCGTATAATTAATTACATCAGAACCTGTCTGCATTATTCGCAACCAATAAGATTTATTGCCTGTTACTTCCACACCGTCAACTACGGAGTTTAATGCCGCAAAGGCAAATTTACCGGCATTAATACCAAACCAGCATCCCCCGATTTTAATCAACCGCTGTTGTCCGCTCAAATTACCATTTGTTTTGCACTTAATAATAACATCACATTCAAATTCTCGTTCCTCTTGATCAGGAAACGAATAGAGTGAATCCATATAACCGCTCACAATCGATAACACCTCAAGAGATGTTCCGGCAAGTTGTGCATACTTTATATTGCAATTTATCTGATAAACACGTTTTGTCGTATGACTGCCGATGCGATGTATTCCACAATATATTCCGCCTTCAACATCATTGGCCAGAGTTAGCAAGGGTTTACCGTTTTTAATATAAACATTATAATTTACCCCTCGTTTCGTATCGTCAAGATTATCCAGAATACCGTCGTCACGCACTTCAATATTTCCGATCCCGTCAGGATACAAACATGTTGTTCCGGCTTTAATTATCGGAAGCAC
>Ga0247610_10002437_pt1 | contig 21413 bp, 17 predicted proteins | sample 174DNAGHGhighgp2_FD_193483 | JGI IMG/M metagenome (GOLD analysis project Ga0247610, IMG submission 193483) | Sheep rumen microbial communities from Palmerston North, Manawatu-Wanganui, New Zealand - 1742 DNA GHGhigh gp2 | ecosystem: Host-associated > Mammals > Digestive system > Stomach > Rumen...
TGTCAATAAAACCAAAGCAATTAAGAGGAGCATGTTCAACAGGGCAAATGCCGATGTCCTAAGAGCAAAACTCCTCTATAGTAGTATGAAATGGGACTGGAATTACCACCCAAATTGACGCAGAACCAAAATTTTCGAAAAATTGCTGCCACTCTGCCACCAATCTCCCAAAATGCCTGTATTTATCGGTGTTTCAAGGGTGGCAGTAAGTGGTGGCAGGTGGCAGCAAAATGGCAAAAATGGGCAAAAACCAATCAAAATCGATCAAAAACAAACCATTTTTTATGTAAAGTATGGCACTTTTTGAAGCAAAGTATGGCACTTTCCGCAACAAAGTATGGCACTTTCTTCGACAAAGTGCCATACTTTCTGGGAGTGAATGACGCAAACGCTGGAAACGAGAACGTCACTCGCTATTTCTCTACCAGGATGCGGGCATCGACAGCAATGACGTCGTTATCATCGGCCAGCAGCGGGTTGATGTCCATTTCCTTAATCTCTGTGGCAAAACGGAGCAGGGTGCTGAGACGCACGATGATCTCGGCATAGCGGCGCACGTTGATGCCTTTCTGTCCGCGCGTACCTTGTAGTATCTTATAGCCGCGCAGCGAGTGGATCATGTTCTCGGCCTCGGCCATAGACAACGGTGCCAGACCCGATGACACATCCTTGAGCACCTCAACGAAGATACCGCCCAATCCGCAGAGCACCACATGACCGAAGCGCGTCTCGTACTTGGCACCAATGAAGAGCTCGGTGCCCTTGATCATCTTCTGCACCATCACGGCGGTGGCATCGGGTATCTGCATCATACGGTCGAACTCAGCGCTGAGCACCTCCTTCGAACGGATATTCAAGGCCACACCACCCACATCACTCTTATGCACAGGTCCCACAACCTTGGCCACCACGGGATAGCCGCACTTCTCGGCAAAGGCACATACCTCTTCCTTCTTGGCACTCACGAACTCGGGAACCGTGGGGATGCCAGCAGCAGCAAGTAGCTCGTGTACGTGCATGGGCTCAATATAACCTCCCTTCCCTTCGGGAGGGGTCGGGGGTAGGCTCTCAATAATCCTTCTGATACGAGGCACGTCAACTCCCTGCAGGCTGATGGTCTGATCGGCTGGCTCTGGTGTTTTCATAATCTGTGTGAGCGCCGTTGCCAGTGTCACCTCATCAGAGAAGTTCACATGTCCCCGACTCAGGAATTCCTGAACCTCAGGACCTGCTGTATTCACACTAGGTAGGATGGGGAAAATAGGCTTCTTACAGCTAAGTATCTTCTTATGAAGCACATCGTAGGTCTCATAAACCTTCACCAGACCTGGTGTGCCGAAAATAACCATAATAGCGTCGATATCCTTGAAATGCTTCTCACAGTAGTCAATGGCGATGCCCAGATGTTCTGGGGTGCCTGTAGCCAGAATGTCAATGGGATTAGCCACCGATGAACCTGGGAACAGCTGCTCTTTCAACTCATCGGCCTTAGGACCACTGATGACTGGCACTTTCATGCCTCCCTTCGACAGGGCATCGGTGAGCATCACACCAGGACCGCCTGCATGGGTCACGATAGCAAAGTTCTTACCTGTAAAGCGAGGTAAGGTGAAGATGCAACCCACTGTGGTGAGCTCCTCGCGTGAGAAACAGCGTACAATACCTGCCTTACGGAACAGGGCCTCTACTGCCGAGTCGCTTGAGGCAATAGCACCCGTATGACTGCTGGCAGCTCGGCTACCGGCATCTGATGAGCCTGCCTTGATAGCGGCAATGCGACAGCCTTTCTTGATGAGAGAGGTGGCGTGATATAACAGTTTATCAGGATCGGCAATATTCTCGATATAAAGCAACTTCACCAACGAGTCAGTATCGGGGTTGAAGTTCTCGTCCATATACTCCAGCACCGTCTCGATGCCAATCTGTTTGCCATTGCCGATAGACCAGACACTGTTGAACGGCAAGCCCTTGGTGACAGCGCTTTCAAGGATAAATACAGCCGTAGCACCAGAACCTGAGATGAAATCGACACCTTTGGGATTGAGGTTGGGGATGGGCTTGGTAAATACGGAGTGATGCCAGCGCGTCAACAGGCCAATGCAGTTGGGGCCGATGAGGGCACAACCATACTGCTCACAGGTGTCGAGTATCTGCTGTTCCAGCAAGGCTCCTTCATGGGTCTCCTCACCAAAACCTGCCGAGATGATGATAAAAGCACGTACCTGTTTTTCTTTTGCCAGCAGTTCAACATACTGCGGACAAAACTTTGCTGCAACGACAAGAATTGCCAAATCGGTTGGTGGCAGCTCTTTCGCATCATGGAAAGCTTTGATGCCCTGCACTTCATCCTCCTTGGGGTTAACGATACGCAACGTACCCTGAAAACCACCACTGAGGAGGTTACGCACCACGGCGCCACCAGGCTTATGTACATTGTTGGAGCCGCCGATGACGACAATGCTCTCGGGTTGTAGGAGTTGTTTGTTAATCATAGGTTGTAGGTTTTAGGTCTTTTATTGTTGTTCCTAGTTGTACTAGATAAACTGGTTTCAGGTCATTCAGAATAGAGCACTTGCACCAAAGTCTGACCAACAGCCTTGAGCGTGGTACGGTCAATATGGCGCATATCGTCGTTGATGGTGTGCCATGTGGGACCAAAGCCACCATGCGGGTTGTGGTGGATGATGTCTATACAAGGAATGTGTGCCACCTCGTTGACAGCCACGTGGTCGTCGTTGATACCACCACCTTCCTGATCGGGGAAGTAACTGCTGAAGCCTACTGTAGTACTTGCTTTCCATACACGCTCTACAATAGCACGTGCATAATGCTGTGAGTAACTTTCCTTGAAGAAACGGGCTCCCTGTCCTCCCACCATATCAAGGAGGATGCCATAACGGGCCTTATAACCAGGTCGGTGCAGATGAGCGGCCCAATACTGGGAACCTAGAGCCCAAGTGTTCTCGTCGGTCTCAGATATTACCCACTGTGGTTCACCCCAATCCTCGGCATCGAAGCAGATGAAGTCAATTCCCACAGATGAATTAATCTGGGTATCCTGACTATTCAGAAGACGCGCTAACTCAAGCATCACAGCCACACCGCTGGCACCATCGTTGGCAGCCATAATGGGGGTGTGCCAGTTGACAGAGTCGGGATCGTTGTCAGCCCAGGGACGACTGTCCCAATGAGCACAGATGAGAATGCGGTCTTGCTTTTCCGGGCGGTACTGTGCAATGATATTGTTGCTTTGCAGCATCGTACCGTCATAGCCTTTTAGCGAAGCACGCTGTTCGATAACGTCGAGGCCATAGCTCTGAAACTTATTCGCTATCCAAGCGCCACAACGCTCATGGGCCTCGCTGTTCATGGTACGAGGACCGAAGGCACACTGAGTTTCACAGAAAGCAAAGGCAGAGTCGGCAGAGAAAGTAGGACCCACAAGTGCCACCTCTTCTGCTACTGGGGCTGCTTCTGACTGTGTATTCTTCTGGGTACCACCACAGGCCATCATAAGCAACCCGAAAGCTATCAGTATAAAGTCTTTTTGTTTCATTTTCTTATTGCTTGTACCTGACGCATGACACGCAGGAAGTTACCACCCCAAAGCTTCTGGATATCCTCTTCGCTATAACGACGAAGGAGAAGCTGACGGGTGTAGTTAGTCAGTTCAGAGGCATCGGCCAGTCCTGGCACACCTCCGTCACCATCGAAGTCGGTACCCAGTCCTACATGATCGATACCCATCACCTGAATAGCATGATCCAGATGAGCCATCGCATCGAGGATCGATGCCTTTTCATCCATACGCAGGAACCCAGGATAGAGGGTTATCTGGCACACACCACCCTTACGTGCCAATGCCCGCATCTGGTCATCGGTAAGATTGCGAGGGTGGTCACAAAGAGCTCGTGCCGACGAGTGACTGCACACAATGGGTGTGCTGCTGATATCCAGTGCATCATAGAAACTCGTCTCTGCCGCATGACTGAGGTCAACCATCAGCCCCAAGCGGTTCATCTCCTGAATCACCTTACGTCCGAAGTCGCTCATGCCACCATGTGTCTTCGTACCGCGGGCTGAATCGCACAAGTCATTATCACCATTATGACAGAGGGTGATATAGACAATGCCACGATTGGCAAAGTGCTGTACGTTTGAGAGCTGCCCCTCCAATGCCAGTCCATTCTCGATACCCAGCATGATTGACTTACGACCTTGTCGTTTGTTCTGCCACAATGCATCGGGAGTACGGGCAACTGCCAGATATTGACTGTTTTGGGCTGCGATAGCTTCAATTTTGTCAAAGATATCATCGGCATAAGCACAAGGAGAGAGGGTCGTTGGTGCCTTAGAGAATTCCTGTGGCAGATAGGCCACCATGATAGTAGCATCTAGTCGGCCTTCTGTCATCTTATGTAAGTCCACTAATATACGGTCATCGCGCTGTGCAAAGTCTATACCTTGCGGAAAGAGCATCGGCGTGTCACAATGTGTATCAAGGGTGATGATATGCTGGTGGACACGCTTCGTCTCACGAAAACAGCGTGCCTCATCAACCAGCCAACGGAACAAGGGCAGACCCTCTTTACCCAAACATTCCGGATGCCACTGAACACCCATAATTGGTTTGTGCTCACTACTCTCTACGGCCTCGATGATACCATCGTTGGCACGAGCCGTGACACGCAGGTGAGGACCAGGTTCATGAACAGCTTGATGGTGGAAGGAGTTAACGCTTAAAGTTAAAAGTGAAGAGTGAAGAGTGAATAATTTGCTACCGCTACTATTTTCTCCTTTATAGATGTCGGATAAAAGGGAATCCTCGTCAACGACGACATGATGGGTGGGCACATCACGACCAGCATCCTGCGAGTGTTTGATTGAAGCAATGGCACTGATGTCCTGATGAACACTGCCTTCAAGGGCAACAGCCAGGGTCTGGATACCACGACAGATGCCCAAAATGGGTATCTGCCGACGATAGGCCAAACGAGTGATGAGCAACTCTGGCAGATCGCGTTCATCATTGATATTACCTAACTTCGGCTCTGGTTCCTCTCCACAATACAAGGGGTTGATATCGGCACCACCACTGAGAAGTAGGGCATCGATACTGTTGAGCGTGTTGATCAGCGTGTGTTGATCAGCAGATGGCGGAATGATGACAGGCACGCCACCTGCAGCCTCCACCTGCTTGTAGTATCCCTCACCGAGCTTACATGTCAGCTCACCATAATTACCAGTAATACCAATAATGGGACGCTCGTCAGCCGTAGGATAGCGGCTGTCGAAACGTCCCATCTGTTGCTTCAAATCAAACGGATTCGTCATATCGTTTTATTTTTCGATACCAAGCAGCTCTACCTGGAAGATAAGCGTAGAGTATGGAGGAATCTGTCCGGCCTGACGCTCGCCATAGGCCAGATTCTGGGGAATATAGAGTTCCCATTTCGATCCTACGGGCATCATTGTCAGGGCCTCAGTCCATCCTTTGATAACCTGATCGGCACGGAAAGTGGCTGGCTCAGTACCATGCTTGGTGGAAGCGTCGAAGACGGTACCATCGATAAGACGACCCTCGTAGTGCACTTTCACCTTGTCAGTCTTCTGGGGCACATCACCCGTTCCTTGCGTCAGCACCTTGTACTGCAGACCACTGGGAGTGGTGATAACACCTTCCTTCAGAGCGTTTTCTGCCAGGAATTGACGACCAGCCGCTGTGGCTTTTTCTATCTTCAAGGTCTTGGCTGCCTCACGCTTGGTATTAAACAACTCCTGTGCCTTCTGCTGCGTCATTACAGTAGTGTCGTTCAGGAGGATATCGGTAAAACCGCGTACGAACAACTGCTTGGTGATGGAATCTGGGGTTTCAGAAAAATCAGCTGCAGCCTGAGGGAAAATACCGCTTAACACCTGATCGGCAATCTGCATACCTGCGATACGAGCCTTCGCTGCAGGGTCATCGGCCTTATCTATTGCCTCACGGAAACCTTTGACAAAGTCAGCCATATATGCCGTATCGACATTCAGACGCTGCGTCAGATAGGGAATCAGACCCTCTGTCATTGCCTGACCTGCTGCATAGCTGGCAGAATCACTCGAACTCAACAACTGCACAGGCTGACAACATGCTTCAGCACAGTGTTCTTGCTTTTTCTTATCCTTTTTCTTTCCTGCCGCAGCGGGAGTTAATGAAGCACTAGCAACAATGGCCAGAGCTAAAAGAAACAAAGACTTTTTCATATTATCATGATTTGTTTAAGGCTCGACAACATCGACCAGTTCCATTGTAAACTCCAATGCCGAATAGGGAGGGATATTATAGTTGCCTCTCTCACCATAAGCTTGCTCCTGAGGAATAAACACCTGCCAAACAGAACCTACAGGCATATTTGTCAGCACCTGTGTCCAACCAGGAATCACACCATCAGTACGGAACTCTGCAGGCTGGCCACCACGTTTGTCTGTCGTATCAAAAACGGTTCCATCTGGCAATTTACCTTCATACTTTACTTTTACAACAGCACCAAGTGTGGGAATCTTACCAGAACCCTGCTTGATGACCTTATAGAGCACGCCACCAGGGAGCTTGTTGATACCTGCCGTCTTGGCTTTCTTTGTCATATAGTCAACGCTGGCTTTTTTCTTCTCATTCAATACTTTCTCGCGATTATCGCTGGCTATCTTCTGACCAATGAAAGTAATCAGTGAGTCTATCTGGCGAGAATCCAACTGAACACCTTGTTCTCTGGCACCATTGATGAAACCAGCTATGAACTTATCACGCGACAGGAAAGGCACAGAGTCTTTAGACGTAAGCTCGGCATCCCTTTCCATAAGAATCTCATTGGCACGCTGACCTATTTGAAGACCCCAATAATAAGCATTACGCTTCTTGTCATTACCAGCCTTAAAGCCATCCATTACACCTTTATAGAACTCACTCATATAAATAGAATCGATATGAGCCTGCTGTTCAAGATAACCGCGAAGACCATTAGTATACTTTACACCATAAGCATAACTCAAAGAGTCCACAGTATTTCTAAGCTTTACTTTGGGATTGGTGTTGCTGCACGAAAACATCAGCGCAGCGGTGACAACCATAATGGTTGAAGAAACAATCTTTTTCATTTGTATCTAAAAAATTATACGACTTCTATCAGTTCAACGTCGAAAATCAGAGTTGCAAAAGGAGGAATCATTGCACCTGCACCACCTTCACCATAAGCCAGACGATAGGGGATGAAGAAACGATACTTGGCACCCTCCTGCATTAGCTGCAGACCTTCTGTCCATCCTGCGATGACCTGCTGCAGACCGAAGGTAGCAGGTTCGCCACGCTGTACGCTGGAGTCGAACACAGTACCATCGATGAGGAAGCCCTCATAATGACACTTCACTGAATCCTTAGCAGAAGGCTTCTTGCCGTTACCTTCCTTCAACACCTGATACTGCAAACCACTGGGCAGTGTGATCACACCTTCTTTCTTGGCATTGAGGGCCAGATATTTCTCACCCTCTTCCTTGGCGGCCTTTCCTTTGGCTGCACGCTCAGCGTTGAGTTTTTCTTCTTTCTTGGCGAAATAGTCCTGCACAATCTGCTGGGCTTCGCGATGCGACACCTTCAACTCGTTACCTGCCAGCACGTCTTTGATTGACTGTGCAAAATCATCTACATTCAAATCGGTAGCACCCATTTGTGCCAACTGTTGTCCGATGCCCAATCCAAGGGCATAGCTCACTTTATCCATTATTCTGTTTAATTATTTATTAAAAAATCATGCAAAATTACGCATTTTCTATCGACACTTAGCAAAAATGCCCCAAAATTTAGTTTTATTTAAGTCTCACATGCCTCTCTTATTGGTATATCAGCGTTGTTATACGTTGTTCATCAAAAAGATACTGAGCGACCTGCTGAAGATCATTCGCTGTTAGAACGTCGATATGACGCATGATGTCTGAGAGGTCGCGCAACTTACCTGAATGCAGGTAGTTCTTGGCAAAATCAAGGGCAAACTGTTCGCGACTATCTGCAGCAATAGCCAACTGTCCCTGCAACTGTCGTTTGGCACTTTTCAGCTGGGCACAGGTCAGTGGGGTTTGCATCAGTTTGTCTAACTCTCTACGCACCAACCGCATACACTTTTTTACATCTGCAGAATCACAGCCAAAATAGACTGACCACATTCCAGCATCGCTGTAGCTGACCATCGTACTTTCAACATTATAAACCAATCCGTGACGTTCTCTAAGTGAGAGGTTCAATCGCGAATTAAGTCCTGGTCCACCCAAGATATTGTTGAGCAGATATAATGCCCATCGACGAATATCATCAGCGGCAAAAGCACGACAGCCCATCATCACATGAGCCTGATGGGTGCCACGATTGCGAACGATAGTCTTGTTTTCCAAGTCCTCTGGCAAAACTTTGTCTTTTTGCTTTTCTACTTGTTCCTGACCATTGATGGTGCCCAAGACTTTAATCAGTTGTTTGAAGTTAATTTTGCCACTGACAAAGAAGATGCAGTTTTCTGGACGATAATACTGACGAGTAAAACGATGGGCATCATCAGAGGTATAACCTCTGACTTGTTTGACTGAACCCAGTATATTATGACCCAGGGGATGGTCTTCGAAAATCAAGTTTTCAAACTCGTCGTATATCAGTTCGGCTGGTGTGTCCTCATAGCTCTCAATCTCCTCACACACCACCTCACGTTCTTTTTCCACCTCCTCCTGCGGAAAAACGCTATTGAAAACGATATCACAAAGCACATCGACAGCTTTCATGAAATGCTGACGCTGGATGGCACAGTAATACACTGTATCTTCCTTGTTCGTGAAAGCATTGAGTTCTCCACCCAAACCCTCAATGGCGTTGATAATCTGTACGGCAGAGCGCTTCTCTGTGCCTTTGAAGGAAAGATGCTCACAGAAATGGGCCAGTCCTTCCTCACCCGTCTGCTCATGACGTGTTCCTGCCTTGACGCCAATACCACAATAAACGACCTCAGCCTCTGAGGGCAAACACACGACACGCAGTCCGTTATCTAATTGACATACTTGATAATCCATATCGGGTTGCAAAATTAACCAAAAAAAATGAAATTAAGTGTCAATAGTCTTAGAAAGCAATAAAAAATTCCACTTTCTTTGTCATTTCACTCCTTTTTCGTACCTTTGCACCTACAAAATAGAAAAAGTTATGATAAGACGTGTTGTGGGTATAGGCGAAACTGTACTCGACATTATTTTTAAGGATGATCAGCCTATCGGTGCTGTACCAGGAGGCTCTGTATACAATAGTTTAATATCGTTGGGACGTTCAGGTGTCAATGCAGCCTTTATCAGTGAGACTGGTCATGACCGTGTGGGACAGCGCATCATATCGTTTTTACAGGAGAACGGAATAGAAACATCGTGTGTCAACGTATATCCCGATTCCAAATCACCCATTTCGTTGGCTTTTCTAAATGATTCCAATGATGCCGATTATATCTTTTATAAAGATCATCCCAACGACCGACTGGAATTTAACTATCCAGAAGTCAACAAAGACGATATCGTCATGTTTGGTTCTTATTATGCTGTGAATCCTGTCATACGTCCACAAGTAACTGGATTTCTGGAATATGCACGTAGCAGAGGAGCTATCCTCTATTATGATGTCAACTTCCGTTCGTCTCATAAAAACGAGGTGTTGAAACTGACTCCCAATTTTCTGGAAAACCTGGAATATGCAGATATTGTGCGTGGTTCGAAAGAAGACTTTGAAGTGATGTTCAACAAGACCGATCCCGATGCTATCTACCGTTCACAGATTGCTTTCTATACCAAGAAGTTTATCTTTACTCAGGGCGATAAACCAGTAGAACTACGGGCTGAAGGAGGTTTCAAGAAACAGTATCCTATCATTAAGGCCACCAAAGTAGTAAGCACTATTGGTGCGGGCGACAATTTTAATGCCGGCTTTGTTTATGGTATGATTCAAAATGGTATCACACGCAGAGTTATTGAAGAGGGACTCACTGAAAAGCAATGGGACGAAGTCATCAACAGCGCTCTTCGTTTCTCGTCAAAGGCTTGCGAGAGTATCAACAACTATGTGAACATCGATTTTGGTGAGCAAATGAAGAAAGAGCTGATTTACTAAAAGATCGGAGCGTTTGCGTCATTCTCTCGGAGCGTTTGCGTCATTCGCTCAATGCGTTTGTATTAAACGCTTCGAGAGAATGACATTGATATCATCAGTTGTTGAGGCTACATGAATATAATCTCTCCAGTGACCACGCATCATTTTTCGTTCCTCCAAATCATTGAGCAAGGCTATCAATGAATCCCAAAAGCCATTGATATTATAAAGGATTACGGGCTTTTGATGATAACCTATTGTGCTTGCCGCTGCTATCGTAAATATCTCATCCAGTGTGCCTATTCCACCAGGCAAGGCAATAAAAACATCACTTTGTTCCTCCATCAGCTGTTTGCGCTCATTCAGGTTGTTGCAAAAGATCACATCATCTACATAGAATGAGATACGTCCGCTTTTCTCAATGATACGAGGAACAACCCCAATGGTACGACCTCCAGCAGCTTTCGCAGCTTTTGCAACACACTCCATCAAACCTTGATTCACACCTCCAAACACAATGGTGTGTCCGTTGAGGGCAGCCCAACGACCTAATTCCTCTGTCTTTTGGAAAAAGACATGATCGATGTTCTGGTTTGCAGAACAGAAAATACACAGTTTCATGGTGCAAAAGTACGAAAAAGTTTGTAAAAGACCAAAAATCGGATTATTGTTTTTGTCATTTCAGAAAAAAGACGTATCTTTGCAGATTGGATTAATAGACACAACAGAAAATAACAAAAATATCACAATATGGAATACAATTTCAGAGCCATTGAACAGAAATGGCAGAAGCGATGGGTAGAGAATGGCACTTATCGCGTAGTTGAGGATGAAAAGAAGAAGAAGTTCTACGTGCTAAACATGTTCCCCTACCCTAGTGGTGCTGGCTTGCATGTGGGTCATCCCTTAGGTTATATCGCCTCGGATATCTATGCCCGCTACAAGCGTCAGCAGGGTTTCAACGTGTTGAACCCCATGGGTTACGACGCTTACGGACTGCCTGCCGAGCAGTATGCTATCCAGACTGGTCAGCATCCTGAGAAAACAACATTCGAAAATATCAACCGCTATCGTTCACAGTTGGACAAGATTGGTTTCTCGTTCGACTGGGAACGTGAGGTCCGCACCTGTGACCCCATCTACTACAAGTGGACACAGTGGGCTTTCCAACGTATGTTTAAATCATACTTTAGTCTGTCATCACATAAGGCACAGCCAACGATTAAGTTGATTGAGCACTTCGAGCTGATGGGTACTGAAAACTGTAACGCTTTGGGTACTGAAGAGTTGCACTTTACGGCTTCAGACTGGGCTGGCTTCTCAGAGAAGAAGAAGCAGGAGGTACTGATGAACTATCGTATTGCCTATCTGGCTGATACGATGGTGAACTGGTGTCCAAAACTGGGTACTGTGCTCGCCAACGACGAAGTCGTTGACGGCGTCAGCGTTCGTGGAGGCTATCCTGTGGTACAGAAGAAGATGCGCCAGTGGTGTCTGCGTGTATCGGCCTATGCCCAGAGACTGCTCGACGGACTTGAGGATATCGACTGGACTGACTCGTTGAAAGAGACCCAGCGCAACTGGATTGGTCGCTCTGAGGGTACTGAGGTTGAATTCAATGTAGCTGACAGCGACAAGCACTTCACCATTTTCACCACTCGTGCCGATACGATGTTTGGTGTGACGTTTATGGTGCTGGCTCCTGAGAGTGATCTCGTAGCTGAACTGACAACGCCTGAGCAGAAGGAGGAGGTTGAAAAGTACCTTGATTATGTGAAGAAGCGCACAGAGCGTGATCGCCAGATGGACCACAAGGTTACTGGTGTATTCTCTGGTAGCTATGCCATCAATCCTTTCACAGGCGAAAAGATCCCCATCTGGATTGCAGAATATGTATTGGCTGGTTATGGTACTGGTGCTATCATGGCCGTACCTGCTCACGACTCTCGTGACTATGCCTTCGCCAAGCACTTTAATCTGCCTATTATCCCACTGATTGAAGGTGCTGATGTGTCTGAAGAGAGCTATGATGCCAAAGAGGGTATCATGTGTAACTCCGCAAGCGCCAAGTTCAGCCTCAACGGACTTACTGTGAAGGAGGCTATTGCAGCTACCAAAAAGTTCGTGACAGAGCAAGGATTGGGTAGGGTAAAGGTGAATTATCGCCTGCGTGACGCTATATTCTCTCGTCAGCGCTACTGGGGTGAGCCGTTCCCTGTTTACTACAAGGACAATATGCCTTATATGATTCCCAAGGAGTGTCTGCCTCTGGAACTGCCTGAAATTGACGAATATAAGCCTACAGAAACTGGCGAGCCCCCATTGGGTCGCGCTAAGATGTGGGCTTGGGATACCAAGACCGATAGTGTGGTCGATAAGTTGCTTATCGACAATAAGTCTGTCTTCCCATTGGAGCTAAACACAATGCCTGGTTTTGCTGGTTCAAGCGCTTACTATCTGCGCTATATGGATCCCAAGAACGAGAAGGCCCTTGTCAGTCGTGATGCTGACGAGTACTGGCGCAATGTCGATCTCTACGTTGGTGGTACTGAGCACGCAACAGGTCACTTGATCTATTCTCGTTTCTGGAACAAGTTCCTGTATGACTCTGGCTATTCTTGCGAGGATGAGCCCTTCAAGAAGCTGGTCAACCAGGGTATGATTCAGGGACGCTCTAACTTCGTCTATCGTATCGAGGATGAGGGTGCAGATAAGGGTAAGTTTGTCAGCTTCGGCCTGAAGGATAAGTACACCACCACTCCTATCCACGTGGATGTCAACATCGTTTCTGCTGATGTACTCGACATTGAGGCCTTCAAGGCTTGGCGCCCTGAATATGAGAACGCTGAGTTCATCCTTGAGAATGGTAAATACGTTTGTGGCTGGGCGATTGAAAAGATGTCCAAGTCGATGTTCAATGTGGTCAACCCAGATATGATTGTCGAGAAGTATGGTGCCGACACCCTGCGTCTCTATGAAATGTTCCTGGGTCCTGTGGAACAGTCTAAACCTTGGGATACCAATGGCATTGACGGCTGCCATCGCTTCCTCCGCAAGTTCTGGAATCTCTACCAGAATGGTTTCGAGAGTGAGGCTACTCCTGATAATCTGAAGAGTGTCCACAAACTCATCAAGAAGGTTAGTCAGGATATCGAGACCTTCAGCTATAACACCTCTATCTCTGCCTTTATGATCTGTGTGAATGAACTCTCGCAGCAGAAGTGCAAGAATAAGGAGATGCTGAAGACCCTCGTCATCCTCATTGCTCCATTTGCTCCACATATCGCAGAAGAACTCTGGGAGATGATGGGCGAGCAGGGTAGCGTTTGCGATGCTAAATGGCCTGGATGGGATGAGCAGTATCTGGTAGAGAGTCAGGTGAAGATGGGTGTAGCCTTTAACGGCAAGACCCGCTTCGATATGGCCTTCCCTACCGATGCTGACAACCAGACCATTGAGGCTGCCGTACGGGCCGACGAACGTACTGCTAAATACGTAGAGGGCAAACAAATCTTCAAGGTTATCATCGTACCAAAGCGTATGGTGAATCTGGTGCTTAAATAAAGACTATGACGTTAAACCATAGACTCATTCTCAAAGAGGTTCAGGATTATGTCTTCATAACCCTGGGCCTCATTCTGTATTCTTTTGGTTTCACCGTCTTCCTTCTTCCTTACGAGATTGTAACAGGTGGTGTGACAGGTATCTCGGCCATCATCTTCTATGCCACTGGTTTCAATATCGAGTACACCTATTTCCTCATCAACTTAGGACTGCTTTTCGTAGCCCTACGCATTCTGGGGTGGCGGTTCCTGTCAAAGACTATTTACGCCATTGTCGTATTGTCTTTTCTGCTGGGCTTTTTCCAGACACTTATGCCACGCGACGAAGCAGGTCATTTGGTGAAAATCCTTGGTGAAGGACAGAACTTCATGTCACTCGTACTGGGTTGTACTATGACAGGTTCTGCACTTGCCATCGTGTTTCTGAACAATGGATCTACAGGTGGTACAGACATCGTGGCTGCATCTGTCAACAAATTCCGTGATGTATCCTTAGGAACAGTACTAAGCGTGCTCGACTTCATCATCGTAGGCAGCTGTCTGTTTATCTCGGAATTTGGCGATATGTTGCATCGTGCCCACATGGTGGTGTTTGGCCTCTCTACGATGGTTATCGAGAATACAGTTCTCGACTTCCTTATGAACCGTCAGCGCTCATCAGTACAGTTTCTCATTTTCAGTGAAAAGTGGCAAGAGATAGCCAATGCTATCGGAACCCGTATGGATCATGGTGTGACCATCCTCGATGCTCATGGCTGGTACACAGGTCAAGAGCGTAAAGTGCTTTGTATACTGGCACGTAAAAACGAAAGTCTGACCATCTTCCGCCTGATAAAAATGATTGACCCCAATGCCTTTGTATCGCAATCAAATGTCATAGGTGTCTTTGGCGAAGGTTTTGATCAGATTAAGGTGAAAGTGAAAAAAGAAAATGAAAAGTAAATAATCTGCTATCGCTATGAGAATTGTGTTTGCCACAAACAATCAGCATAAACTGGAAGAGATACGTCAGATATTAGGTGACAACATCGAGGTGCTGTCGCTGGGCGATATTGGCTGTCATGTGGATATCCCTGAGACAGGCACTACGCTCGAGGCCAACGCCCTTCAAAAGGCCCAATACATCTACGACCATTACCACATGGACTGCTTTGCTGATGATACAGGTCTGGAAGTGGAAGCCCTTCATGGTGCACCAGGTGTCTATAGTGCTCGCTATGCTGGAGGTGAAGGTCATGACTCAGAGGCCAATATGACCAAACTTCTCCATGAATTAGCAAATTATAACAATCGTAAGGCAAGATTCCGTACTGTTATCGCGTTAATACAACAAGGAGAGGTGAAAGAGTTTGAAGGAATCGTCAACGGTGAGATAACACATGAGCGTAGCGGAGCAGCGGGTTTTGGCTATGATCCTATCTTCCGTCCTGATGGTTATGACAAGACCTTTGCCGAACTGGGAAACGATATTAAAAACCATATCAGCCATCGTGCAAGAGCCACCCAGAAATTGGCTGATTACCTATTGAAATAGAACATGAAGCGACTCTGTGTTTTATCCTTTATTATAAGTCTCGTATTACCCGTTGTAGCGCAGATGGGTAGCTGGCGGGCTTATATGTCGTACTACGAGCCTCAGCAGATAGTGAAGGCAGGAAGCCATGATCTCTTTGTACGAGCATCCAACAGCCTTTATCAGTACAATCTGAACGATCATAGTATCACCACTTTCGATAAGGTGCATCAGCTGAACGATACCTACGTACAGCTGATAGCATGGAACACAAAAGCCGCAAGACTGTTGATTGTCTATGACAACTCTAACATGGACTTGACAGACCTCAATGGCAATGTTGTTAACCTCAGTGGTCTCTACAATAAATTGACCACACTCAACAAGACGATTAATAGCATCTATATGTATGATGCCTATGCTTATCTTGCCACTGGCTTTGGTGTTGTCAAGGTCAATATGCAAAGGGCTGAAATTAGTGAGTCATACATTCTGAACCAGAATATCGTGTCAGTAGGCTTTGCAGATGGAACCCTTTATGCACAGGCCGCTGATGGCACTGTCTATTGTGGAGAAACCACCAAGAATCTTATTAATCCCAATAACTGGACAGTAGGAACGGCTCCATCGGATATCTTCAATGTTGACAACAGTGCTTGGAATGAATATATAGAAACAGTCAGGACACTGAATCCTGGCGGACCAAAGTATAACGTTTTTGGCTTTATGCGTTTCTACAATGATAAGCTATATACCTGTAATGGAGATTACGACCATTCCAGTGGTATTCAGATTCTGAAGAATAATGAATGGGATATTTATCAAAATGAAGGGATAAGTGAATCGACTGGTGTTTCGTATCAAGGTGCTTTTTGTATGGGTATAGATCCATCGGACGAAAACCATATTTTCACTGGTAGCAGAAATGGTCTTTATGAATTTCGTAATGGAAAATTCGTTAAATACTATGATAACGGCAATAGCCCTATAGAGCCTTTTGATGGCGTTTCAAAAGAATATCAGTTGGTAACTGGTACGGAGTTTGACAAACAGGGAAATCTATGGATTCTGAACAGTTCTGCACCTACTACAGCACTTGTAAAATATACTAATGGTACATTTACGAAACTAAGCCATTCGATATTAATGAAACTGAATCGAGGTACTATTCAGAATAGAAGTAATGCTGAACTGAGCAAAATCATTATTGACAGTAAAGGGCTTATGTGGTTTGTCAATAATAATTGGGTCCTACCTGCGCTCTACCAATATAATACTGAGAATGACAATATCATAGCCTATGAGAATATAGTCAATCAGGACGGAACAAAAATTAATATTCAAGATGGCATCCGCTGTGTAGTTGAAGATCTGGAACAAAACATCTGGGTGGGAACAAGTATGGGCCCTGTCATGTTGGAAAGGAGCGAAATAGAGAATAATGGCAGCACGTTTACTCAGGTAAAAGTGCCTCGCAACGATGGCACAAATTATGCCGACTATCTTCTTGAAGGAGTTAACATAAAGAGTATTGTTGTTGACGGAGGCAACCGCAAGTGGATTGGCACCACTGGCAATGGTCTTTATCTGATTAGTGCCGACAATATGGAGCAGATAGAACATTTCACCGCTGACAATAGTCCTTTGCTTTCTAATAATATATTTTCGCTGGCTATCAACAACGAGACGGGCGAATTGTACATAGGCACAGATATAGGACTTTGCTCCTATACTACCGATGCTACAGCTGCCTTGTCATCCATAGAAAAAGATAATGTCTATGCCTATCCTAATCCCGTTGAGCCTGGCTATGACGGACTCATTACTATTGTAGGACTATCGCTTGATGCCGATGTAAAAATATTGTCAGCAAGCGGACAACTTGTTGCTCAGGGACGCTCCAACGGGGGCACCTTTACCTGGAACGGACGCGACAAGAAGGGTAGGAGAGTAGTCTCTGGTATCTATATGGTTGCTACAGCAACGAATAAAGGTGAAAAAGGAACAGTATGCAAGATAGCAATAATAAGATAAAAATACAACAGTTTATTAATAGTTATTGGAGTATTGTCATTATCATACTTCTTACCCCGCTATTGCTTTGTTCTGTCTTACCAATTCTACCTACACACGATGATTGGGCAGGAACAACAAAACCTGATTTCAACCCGTTTTTCATCAAAGAACATTTTTTCTTCTATGGTTATCATTGGCGGCCATTCGACACTTGGATAGGATATATAGTAGGAAGAAATCCGCAAGTTTTATGGCCTGCATTCAATCATATTCTTGTTGTAATAGGACATCTAATCTGTTCATTAGCTGTTTATAAACTATTGACAGTACTTCAATTCAACAAGACAGCAAGGAATATTTCAACTTTATTCTTTTTTATTACACCAGCTACAATGGCTACTGTATCAGCCATTGACAGCCAAAACCAAGTCTATGCCTTAGTATGCGATATCATTGCTTTTCTGTTGTATATCAAACTGAAAAGAGGAAAATATATTGTTTGGATAAGTTTGATTTTCCTGGCTACCCTCTTTAAGGAAAATGGCTTGATGTGGGCATGGATTTGTCCTATCTTAGCCTATGGTTTTGATTTTATAGACAAAAAGATATTCAAAAAGGACTTGATAATTGGTATGGCCATTATGGCAGGTTATGCTTTGGCCATTCTATTACTTCCTAAAGATATCACTATTCATCCGGAATATGTACCTGAAGACTTTAAGATGATAAATAATATCGTCAAGTTCTTCTTCTCATCATTCATTACTGTCGACTATATCTATCTGCTTCATCAACCCAGTCGTCAGTTGGTATTAGCTGCTTGCTCTTTCCTATTGGCAGCACCTTTCTTGTATTTTGTGTTCATTCACAAAATAAAGCTATTTGCCAACAAGAAAATGATATGTACCTTTATCTGCCTTATAATAGCCGTTGCACCACATATTGGAACTGTATTCAGCATGATGCACGTTTATGCGGCTCTGGCTATGATAACGACTATTATAGCATATTCTATAAATTGTATTGAGCATATAAAACCTGTTGCGATTGCTTTTGTATTATGGATAGTTACTGCTTTGCTTATTGATATTCATCTGATAGATTCATCCATCAAGTCAGGACTCATTGGAAAGCAGATGGCACAGGAAGCCATACAAAAGACTGGAGAGCCTGTAAAGCATGTCTACGTTATTATCATAGAGGACGACTATCCTAAATTGTCATCCTTCTGTGTTATTCCCTATGAAGCTTTTGGATGGGGTCTGGCTGCACAATATGAAACTAACTATCAATGGCCGGAAACCATTGAAGATACAACGATTGATCGTTCTAATGATGCCCTCAAGACAGCAATGAAATTAGGATTGGAAACGCTGAATAAACAACAATATGACTGTATTTGGATAGTTGATCATGAACATATTGATGTCGTTAAGAGATAAGATAAGTCTGTTCACTGACAAAACTTTCATAAAGTTTGTTTTGACAGGGATTATAAACACTATTGTGGGTACCGCGATTATGTTTATATTCTATAATGTCTTTCATCTGGGCTATTGGATTTCATCTGCTTCTAACTATTTCTTTGGAAGTGTCTGTAGTTATTTCCTAAACAAGCACTTTACTTTCCATTATCATGAGCAAGGATGGAATTCACTATTTTGTTTCACCATTGTCATTATTATTTGCTATCTGTTAGCATACGGAATAGCAAAACCCTTGATGCAATGGATTCTCTCGAATAATAAGAATATACAAGAAAATATTGCCTTATTTTTCGGTATGTGCTTATTTGTCGTATTTAATTATCTTGGACAACGTTTTTTTGCATTTAAATAATGAATAATACAAAATTAGCTATCGTATTACCTTGTTATAATGAAGAAGAAATAATGCATGATTCTGCTAAACAGTTAACTTCTTTATTAGATAGAATGATATCTGATGATATTGTTAACAAGGAAAGTTTTATTGTATTTGTGAATGATGGCAGTAACGATAGAACCTGGACTATTATAAAGGAATTAAGCAAAAGTAATCAATATATACATGGCATAAATTTAGCAAAGAATGTAGGTCATCAGAATGCTATTATGGCTGGTATGATGACTTTTAAGGATGACGTTGATGCAATAGTAACAATAGACGTAGATTTACAGGACGACATAGAATGTATTCCTAAGATGATTAAGGAAATGCAAGCTGGTAACGATATTGTATACGCTGTTAAAACGTCACGACAAGCCGATCCTATCCTAAAACGCATATCTGCCCAAATGTTCTATAAATTACAGACATCTATGGGTATAGAATGTATTTATAATCATGCTGACTTTAGATTAATGAGTCGCAAAGCGCTTGATATATTAGAAAAATACCATGAAAGAAACCTATATTTACGTGGATTAATACCTCAAATAGGACTTCAATCATCAACTATTGAAGATCATATTACTAAACGTAAGACAGGTACTTCAAAATATACATTCAGTAAAATGATAGGTTTGGCTTTAGATGGAATAACTTCCTTTAGTGTTAAACCATTATATTGCATCATTTATTTAGGTGTTCTGTTTATATTGATAAGCCTTTTATTAATCTTATATGTTTTGTATGTATATTTAAAAAATCAAACAGTAGCTGGTTGGTCATCAATTATGATTTCTATATGGATGGTAGGTGGTTTTATATTGATTTCTATAGGTACCGCTTGTATCTATATTGGAAAAATTTATAATGAAGTAAAACAGCGTCCTTTGTATAACATACAAGAAATTGTATAATTGCTTCATTGCAATCCAAAACATAGTCTGATAGACTTGATTTTGCAACGTTCCATCACTTTCGAGATGAGGACGGGAATATACAAACCTGACAATAAATTAAATGCAAAGAAAACAAAGAATAATTGTTCATTATAGAACAGTTTCCTCCATAATATCAGTTCTACGAACGTCTGAAAGGGTAGGGACATTAAGTAAATCTGAAAGATGTATTCCCTGAAACTGGAAAACAAATTTGGAAAATACTGGCCAATTCTCAAGCATAATGAACACATCATAAAGATACCTACGATAGACGTGAGTAGGCCTAATGAAAAATAATAGCAAGCAGCATATAGTAATACAAGAACCAATAATATGCCTATGTTTCCGATATACTTGTATAACTCAAACCTGAAGAAAAAAATGCCAAAGAAAAAATAAACCAGATAGTGTTGTACTTCCAGAATATAGAAAACATTCCAGCGACTTTCTAGATTAGTATCAATAAAGAATATAGCACAACAGAATAATAGAAAGGCTATCATTCTATACTTATTCTTACACAAGTAACAGAATAACGGATACATCAGCATTAAGAACATCAAGACAGCCAAAAACCATAATGACTGTGATGAATGACCTCGATAGTAAACGAATGACTCTAAGAAATTAGTCCATGACAGTTCAATAGGTGTCTTTGCAAACTGATTAAAAGCGTATTTTATAAGGTAATAGACAATGACAAAGAATACAAAGGGGATGACAATACGCTGAAACTTGTCTTTGTACAATGCCTTTGTAGGTATTTCCTTGCGTATTCTGCTTAGATAAAGTAATCCACCAGAAATGAAAATGAATAATGGCATGCGTATAGGGTGAAATGGAAAAGACAGAGCCCTGCAAAAGAAATGGTTTTCGCCCGTTAACATATTTACCAGTTGAACATGAACCATGACAACCAGTAGTATGTTCATACCCCTTAAAATAGCCAACCACTCTATACGCTGCTTCATTTACTTAGCTCAACTCTAGCATTCGTTCAATGGGTTTCACGGCATTCTTCGCAATAGCAGCATCTACCTCTACATGAGGCCAACCATATTTCAGCGTGTTATAGATTTTAAGCAATGAGTTCATCTTCATGTACTGACACTCATTGCATGAGCACTCTAGTCCACTCTCGCTGATTTCAGGGGGCACAGGAATGAATTCCTTGTCAGGACATGAACGCTGCAACTCATGCATAATGCCAGCCTCTGTGGCTACAATAAACTGTGTTGCATGGTTTTCTCGTGCAAATTTCAGCATGTCTGCCGTACTGCCTTTTACATCAGCCAGAGCCAGCACAGGACCCTTACACTCCAAGTGAGCCATCACCACAGCATCAGGATATATTTTCTTTAGTTCTGCTATCT
>Ga0247610_10002438_pt1 | contig 21399 bp, 37 predicted proteins | sample 174DNAGHGhighgp2_FD_193483 | JGI IMG/M metagenome (GOLD analysis project Ga0247610, IMG submission 193483) | Sheep rumen microbial communities from Palmerston North, Manawatu-Wanganui, New Zealand - 1742 DNA GHGhigh gp2 | ecosystem: Host-associated > Mammals > Digestive system > Stomach > Rumen...
AAAATAGCCGACCTGTAAGGGCCGGCTTTTTTTTTTTATTTGAAGTAATTCCAAATCTTGTGGTCTGGGTAATCTTCATCATTTAACCAATTGATTGTAAGTTCTATTATTTTATCCCTAAGATCTTTCTCATCAGGAAACCACTATCTCAATAAAGGAAAATAATCACTCTTTATCATATTCATAGTAACCTCAAAATCCCACTTATTGTAGTCTTTATTAAGGCTTCTTTTATTCATATTATAAATAGCAGATACATCTTCCCAATAAGGAGCATAATGTCTACCATCAGAATCAGTATAATACATCTTAGATATTTGTTTCTTAGCAAAACATTCATCAAAGTGCTATCCTTGAGTACTTTCATATATCTATTTAGATAGTTCCTCACATTCCTCTTCAGATAAATGCTCTTCTAATACAGATACCAATAAATCTAGAGTAGCATTAGAGCTACCATACTTTTCTAGTACATTCTTTATCATTTGTTTACAGCTTTTAAAATGAGAGCCAAAGAACTATTTATTCCTTCAATAGACTATTCTATCTTAGTAAATCGTTCTTCAGTCTACTGCTATTGTTTATATGTCTGGTCTAGTTCTATAATAAGCCCTTTAGCTTTTTCTAATTTCTCTTCATAATGGGGAACTCCTTCTAAATAGGACTCACACTCTCCATGTATAGACTTGACCATTGCTAGAATAGTACTTTTATCTATTGCTATTATAGTATCACTATCACTCTACATTTCTGCTACTTTCTAATCTGCTGGCAGAGTCCATATCTTTGTAACGCCTCCAGCTTCTATACTAACATCAGTAAGTAAGCCTTGTCCAAAAGTTGGATTCATTCTTTGTGGAGTAGCATCCTATATAACTTTACCTTGACTATATTCCAAAGTATTTTTATTTAAAATATAAACAGGTAAGCCTTTTTTGAGTTCCTTGAAAATCATGCACCAGTAGAAGACTTATTAATTAGAGGAGCAATAGCAGCATTTATAGCAGCCGTCTCATTATTCTGTAATTCAAGAAGATTCAATCTATTTTGTAAATTGTTCTTTTCTTCTAGTAAGTCTGCGTATCTTCCTTGTTCCCAAGCTTGTCTAAATGAATCAATAGAAGCTCTAGTTAAAGTATTTTCAGCTCTTACTCCAAGAAGAATATCCTAAGTCTGATTGATTGTTCTTATCTGATTTTCATAACCTTGATTGGTTATTGCACTACTTAAAGCATTTGTTTGTCCAAGTACTGCAAGTCTGTTTTCAAATCCTTGATTTGTAATGTTAGAATTTAAAGTATTGGTCTGTTCTACAGTTTGCAACTGAGAATTAAATCCTTGCTGTAGTACTTCAGTCTTTATTCCGCAGCAACAATCTTTAAGGTTCTGTATAATACTCAGATTACCATTAGATATTGCTTGCTGAACTCCCATTATTCCAAGACCTGTCTGTGATCCAACCTGTGCAATAGCCATATTTAAACTGCCTATACCTCCCTGTACTGCATTAAAATCCACATTCAAGTTCTGAGCAAGCTGAGATTGTGCAAATGCATTTCCTTGTATAGCACTTAAAATACTGTCTGTACTCTAATTCTATGAAATCTAATTAGATAAAGCATTTAGCTTAGCATCTATATCTGTAGCAACTACTGCACCTCCAGGACCCATTCCTCCATTTCCAAATCTATTACCAAAACCTCCATTTTGGAATATAGATAGAAGAATTAAGTAAGCCCAAGGATTATTAAACATCTAATTTTGTTGCATAGCCATCAAGCTAGCAGAATCCATACCAGTGGGTACTGTTACAATTTTTTCGTCCATAAAAGTTAAATAAAATTCATAAAAGGTTAGTTGTCTAATCTCAACGCGTTAAGTAATTCAATTATATGACTATATTTTTGAAGTAAAAATTATTTACAAAAAATTTTTTAAAAATCTCTTGTTTATAACTATATAAAACAATAAAAGCCCTCCTTTATCGGGAGAGCTTTTTCTGTGTACCTCAAAATGATAAGAAACTAAAAAATGGTCTAAATCCTAAATAATAAGGCATTCCTTGACATTGATAGGCTTCTTTTTCGAATTTTATATTTCTATAAGCTGTATGTGCATTACGATACTTAATAAGAAGGATAAGCCATTCAATAAAATACCATAAATAGAATCCTATAAATAAAAGTTCTATCATCTATGCAGTATGAATCTTTTCATGATTAATATCAACATCTGTAAGATTGCAACCTTTACGTGCAAAAATAAACCCAAACAAGTTTATTGCTTTATACCCTTTAAATGGGATAATATTATTATAAATAACCATTAGTAATTAAAAGCTTTCATTCGAGCACCTACAGTAGTAGCACCATCACTTCTATTATTATTATTAAAAGCATAAGCTCTTACTCCTCCAGGGCCTCCTAACCAACAACCTGCAATAATTGCATTATCTGTCCATCCCATGTTATGTAATCTATTAAGTTCTGTTTTACTAAAACTCTATATAAATGAATTAGCAAGTTTATTAGCAGCTCTTATCTGTAATACTGGAGAATTTCTAAATGTATTTAAATCTACACCTCCATATAAACCTACATTATTATAATTTTTTCCTTTGTAATTTCCCTACATAAATTGGAAATATCCATATGCAGGAGCTCCACTTCTATTCTATATAAAGGAGTTAAATCCAGATTCTATCTAAGCAATATGTGTAAGTAGAGTTCTTCTACTCTATAGTTGCTTTGCTTCGTCTCCTCCTACTTTTAGGGCTTCATTATAATTAGTACTAAAATCACGTAATCCTTTAGATATTTTAAAAGTAGGAGCTTTATTTATTACTTTTTTTACTGGATTTTCTTTTACTTCCTCCTATATAAGAGAAGTAGCAGGTAAGGCTTCTCCATTTAAATGGGATATGTTTCCAATATCAAGGTACTAAATTTCTCCTGAAGGAATATCTAGAGGTCTAGAATCTGGAAGTACATTATCGATATATTTAACTTGGTAATCTGAGTATTCCATTATGTAGTTTTTTATGACAGTTAGAACATATACATACACATTTATTTAGCTCCTATATAAATAGGTCTGTTGGTATATGACTAGCTGCTTCTGATATATTATATAACTTATCTCTTAAATGATGGAATTCTAAACAACATTTTGCATCCTCACCACATATACAACATTTAGTTTTATGCTCCTAAAGAATTCTTTTATTCTCTTTATAGAACTTATTTTTCTTCATAGACATCCACCATTCTTATATACAAGCTCCATCTGCTACATATTCTTAGGTACTGCAAATTCAAACCAGCTATTACCTTTAGAATCATTTACTATCTAAGGTTTCTAGTCCTTAAATATTTTACCAAACATTTTTGGAAACTGGTCATACTTTTTAAGGATGGTTTCTTCTTGTGGAGAATAAACTTGTCCAGTACTTTTTTGCTTTAAAATATTATATTCATTCTTTAGGCTTTGTAACTATTTAGAAAGTCTTTCATAATTAAATATATTAGTTCCTTCATGTAGCTGCACTTCGAGCTATCCTATTTGCTGCTATAAATTTAGAGCTTTTTGCTCAAGTTCTGGATGTCCCTAAAATAATAAGGTTGGTTCATAACCTTCTACTTTTATAGCAGTATCTCTAGTCGGATATCTCATTTTATTGAAACCTCTTCTAGAAGCAAATAGCATATTTTCCTATAGCTACTTTTGTAAGTAAGTATCCTATAAGTGCTTTATATGTTCTGCAGAAACATTTTTGTACTATAATTGATAAGGTATTCTACTTTCAGTTTCCTAAGTGGGCAACCCTCTCTCTTTCTATTGAGCTATCATTTTTCTTAACTAAGAAAGTCTATGAGGTGCAGCTTTATTCATTTTATTATAAGTAACCATTCCCCAAGGATGCTAAGCCCAATCACTCTAGGATTCCATTATAGATAAAGTTCCATCATTCTATGTAAAAGCTCTTGTATGTCCTAATGTGTTCTTACTATAATGAAGTCCATTTCCCATTGGTATTTTAGGAGATTCAAAAGTAAAAGTAAGAGGAGTTGGTCTAACAAATTCACCATTTACTAGTTGAAAATCATCAAGTCCAAGCCTATCCATTCCGTAGTTTGCATACTTAGTAGTCTCTTTAGTTTCATAAGGTATAAGCTACTTCTAAACAGCACCTCTAAGTTTATTATAGTCAACTACTCTCTAATTAGGAAACTAATTATCAAGCACAGTATTGAGAAGTTTTCCTTCAAACTTACTACTCTTATTAGCAAGGGACTTCACTGCATTAGTACTTATAGTACCTAACTTAGAAAGCTACTATTCAAGTATACTTCCTTGCTATAACCCTTTTAAGTGGAATCCAGGAAGAATTGGAGGAGACCCAGTTTGTTTAGAACTAGGCCCATCCAATATATATTTAAGAGCATTTATAATATTACGAATGTTAGGTCCATTCTTTAAATAGGATTTAGCTATATTCCAATTTCTCTAAGTATCTGTTAATTTCTTGGGATTAGGCATAATTTTCCTCCTTTCTTTTTTAGACGTACAGGACGAATAGATTTTAGTATAAATGGAGTTCCAGCTTTGTCTGCAATTTTATTATCATCACCTTCCCATCTCCAATCTTTTGGATTAAAATCCCAAACATCAGAGTCAATTGCATATAACTTTCCATTTATATTTTTAAACCATCTATTAGCATGACCAACATTATCACCTCCTTCCGCCCAACTAAGGTTTACAGGAATAGTTTTATTTAGATTCTTATTAGCATAATCTAATTCTTCTTTAGTTAACTCTAAAGGTATTCCATCAGAAGACATTTTGTAAGTTCTAGGTTTAACATTAGTATAATATTTTTTAAAGTACCTTTTATAATCAGGACCATTATGATAATATTCATTATCTGTAACATCTTCAAATCCAGAAGTATCACCTTTTAAATAAAGATTAACTAAATCTCTTTTAAGATTAGGTTTATCATCATCAGTCATATTTCCAGTATAGTTTTTATTAATTGGAAGGCCCATAAGTTGCTTAAAGTAATTAGGAATTCCAATACTAAGCATATCACTTCCAGACATCACTTCTCCACCTTGAGTTGAATGCATTATAGCATCTAAAGCTATTCTCTAATTATCTTTATTTAAATTTTTAAAATAGTATAGTCCAGCTTCACGTTCAGAGTCTGGTTTTCCAGTTACTCTATCCTTAATATATTTACCAGCAGCTGAAAGTCCAGCTTTATATATATTATTAGCTCTGCTTATACCCTATGGATTTAGAAGTGGAGATGGGCCACCAAACTAATATTTCTATAAAGTACCTCCGTTATAGTGTTTCCATTTACGTGCATTAGCTGCAAAAGTTGCTCTCTTTATTAAAGTAGGATTACCACTAGCTTTAGCTTTAGCTATACAAGCTGAAGTTACATTCCCTCCACAATAAGAGGTAAATTTACCTTTATTCTTTTTCTTTATGTGAATTTTTGCTCCATTCTTTAATTTAATTATCATATTATATACCAAAAATCAGTTCTATGTTTAACATCATCTAAGTTGTATTTTTTATAATCTCCGTTTTGCATATAAACACACTATCTATAATAGTCATACTTAAAATATCCTACGTAATTAGTAAGTCTTCCCCAGTGACCTTCCTTTATAAATGGTGTAACTTCTTCTAGAGTCATTTCTTCTTTCTTCTAATTAGTTTTTTCTTCTTATCTACATAGTCTCCTTTCATATTAGAAAGGCTAGGATTACTATCAACGGTTCTATTAGGTCTGAAGTCAAAAGCTCCAGTTGGTTTTCCTCCAAATTTCAATCCATAAATTTTCATATTCTTAACAATTTAAATAAAAATATAAATTACTTTGGTTATTCTAAAAATAATGTTAAGTTTGATTAGTTCAAAATACAGAAAGTAAAATATACAAACATAATAGATAAATATGCTATATCTTAGTAGTATATATCTTGGACTTCTTACTAAATAACAGAAACAACATGCAAAGTAATACAAAGGATTGGATTCAGTATGGTTCAGCTATAGCTATGATTTTAAGTGCTATTGTTTTAGCTTTTTTATCTTTCTTTGCTATATAGGCGATTGAAGCTAGTATATTATGGTACGTAGCTCAGGCTCTAGCTTACGCTGGTGGTATTTTTGGTGTAAGTATTTACATCAAATCAAAATTAGGAGAAGCTACAAGTAGAGTAAATCAGAGAATACGTGAAGAAATAAGAGATTAGATAGGTAGACATCCACACTTTGAATAATTATGAAAATTGACAAGAGAAATGGTGATATGTGTTTTAATGAAGATTCACATATCTACTGGAATGAACATGATAATGCAAAGTATATCTCAGTTACAACACTGATAGAAAGATACGCCCAACCTTTTGATAAAGACTTTTGGTCTGCTTATAAAGCACTAGAACAATTATTACCTTCAAATGTTTGGGGAATTGAGAGAAAATCGTTGCTTGCTACTCACAAATTTGATAAAGAGCTTCTTGATACATATAATATATCAGAGCTTGACTTCAATAGAGCACAACAAAGCATTTTAGATGAATGGGATAAAACAAATAGAGAATCATGCGAGAGAGGTACTAAAATTCATGCAAAACTTGAACAAAGTATGTATGATATGGGTGCTAACGTATCCTTAAAAAAGTTTGGAGTTGGAGGTAAGTTCATATGTGATAAGGGACGAACTTCTCTTGATTTAGAAAATGGAGTATATCCAGAATATTTAATTTCTTATTCGTCCGATGATAAACTACTAAGATTGGCAGGACAGATTGACTTATTAGTTATTTCAGGTAATACTTTTTATATATTAGATTGGAAAACCAATAAAGAAATCAAGACAAAATCTGGATTTAATACACAAACTAAAAGTAGTGCAAAAATGCTTTATCCTTTGAATAATTTAGATGATTGTAATTTCTATCATTATACATTACAACTCTCTACTTATGCCTGGATGATTCAACAAATACGTCCTGACCTCAAATTACAAGAACTTATAATGGTTCATTGGGATCATAACAATAAACAAACTATATATCATCTAGACTATTTAAAGGACGAAGTAGAAAAGATGTTTAAGCACTATAAGAAAGAGATTCAAAGAGAAGCTCAAAAATTGAAGTATAAAAGAATTGAATACTAATGAATATAGGGCAAATTGTACATGGGCATGTTAATGAAGTCTTAGGGCTTAATGAGAATATTAAAGAGAAAAGAATGAAGATATGTCTAAAGTGTCCTTTATATAAAGATACACTTGGAGGAATATGTAACAGTAACTTATGGTTAAATCCTAAGACTGGAGAGGTAAGTACAGAGCAAGAAGATAATTATTATAGAGGATGTGGATGCAGGTTATAGGCAAAAACAACATTAGCAACTGCCACCTGCCCAGCTAATAAATGGTAATGTATATGGAAACGATTAATGGACATGATTTTAACAGTATTCCTACAGAAAAGGAGAAAGTTGCAAGAGCAATATCAGATGGACAATTATTCTATGCTAATAAAAATACAGTAGATGATATAGTAAAAGACCAGGCCAAAGCAAAGTTCAATGACCAAGTAGAACAATATGTAAAGAAGCTAGATGATCACACAGAACTTCTTAAACAATACCAAGAGTCTCTTTGTAGTGACCTAGAAAAATTAGAAATAAAAGCTATAGGTGCTGGTTTACTTATCAAGCCATTTGAAGAAAATCCATTTCAAACAATCAAGAGAGAAGGGGCAATTATATATGACTTAGGTGGAATGAAGCCTACATATAAAAGTCGTGAAACTGGAGAGTATGAAGAAGAAGAGCAGTTTATTCATGTAGGAACTGTAATAGATAATGGACCTGCTTGTAAATGGGTACGTGAAGGAGATATAGTTATGTGGAGAAAAGTATCTGAAACTCCTGTACCTTTCTATAAACAAGGACTTGTACTTGTAAATGAACAGAGCATTATGACTGTAGTAAATGAAGGTCTTACTGCTCGTTTTAATGAATTAAAGAACAATGGATGAGAAAACTTATTTTATGCCTGGCGATTTGGTTACAATTAAATAGAACTTGCCCAATAAGCCTGTAATGATAGTAGTTAAAAAAGAAACTTACATATATAAAAAGGAAGATTAGTCATTGAAAGGTATTCGCTGTAGATGGTTTACAACAGATGGTACACTTCAAGAAGAAATTTGGAATACTAAAGACTTAATAAAATTAGAAAATGATTAATAAATTTCAACAAGGTGGTGCTGCTCCACAATAGGGTGGAAGCATTTTAGCACAGATTCAACAATTACCTCAAGAACAGCAACAACAACTAATGCAAGCTTTTGCACAGTGGGCACAATAGAAAGGTGCTGATATTCAGCAATTACAGCAAAATCCTCAGGCCCTCGAACAAGCTCTCGGACAGTTCATGCAAGAAATGCAAGCACAACAAGCACAAATGGCTAGACAAGGTGCTAAGCTTCGCTTTATTAAGAGTCTTAAACACCAATGTGCAGAGGATGAAGAATTAAAATACTTTGCTAAGGGAGGTGTTATTGGCTGTAACTGTATTAAAAAGGAACAAAAAGGTGGTAAAACAGAACCTAAAAAGAATGCTTTGCAACAATTTAAAGATAAAAAGAAACAACAATCTCCTATTAGAACTAAAGAGCAATAGGATAGCATAAATAAGAAATCTGAAGAAGATTACTTTAAAGGAGTTGCTGACCATACAAAGCCTGGACAAAAGAAAATTCAACTTAAAAAGGATAAATGTGGAGGCAAAATGAAAAAGCACCAAATAGGAGGAACTTTAGAGACCCTAAGACAATCTTTGGGCCTTGAAAAAAAAAATATAACTAAGGCTCAGGAAGGATTAAAGTTTGGAGGTTCCAATAAAAGTAATAGATTTGCTTCACAACCTGTAGGGTCTATTCCAGGAATAAATGTAAATGGAATTGATAGACGTTGGAGATTTGATAGAAGGGATGCAGACCTAGGTAATGGACATCATGTAATAAATGATGTTATTTATGATTATTATGACGGGGGAAACTCTTATCTAGGAGACCTTGCTGTTGTAAGAGGTGGAAGAACTATCTATGCAGGACCAAAGGGAAATGATACAATCTTCTTTAAAAATCCTAATGCCTTAAGAACAATTGGAGATCATTTTATGGAAATGGGACCTGCACAGCAAGGAGCTAGAAGAAATTTCTATAACGTTGTAAGAAATAAATCATTACTTCCAGGATCTCCTGAAGAAAAACAAGCTTTAATGAGAGCTAAAAGAGGTAATTAATCATGTTACACATTTTCCAGTATAATAATGTTAATGGTAAGGTTGAACTAGAGAAACCTGAAATTCTACTGATAAGTGAGTTTAAGGCACTTGTACAGAAGAGTAGAAATGTATGTAATGCTGATAAAACTGGAGAAAAATGTTTGAGAGCTTTTAAAGAATTTACTTATATATGGTTAGCACTTGATTGGTAGTCTTTATATGCAGGATATACTGAACAGGAGCGACATGAAGAAGCTCTTAAGGATTCTGGACTCACCGAAGAAGAGTTTAATGATCCTTTATTTAGAGCTGCTTGTAGAAAATATAGAGCTTTACAAGAGAGTAATAGAACTATAAGAATGCTACATGCAGCACAACTTACAGTAGATAAGTTTATAGACTATTTTAATAATATTGACCCTGAAGAGAGAGATGCTCAAACAGGGAAGCCTATATTTAAAGTTAAAGATATAATGGCCGAAATCTCTAATCTTTCTAAAGTGCATGAAGAACTCAAAACTTTGGAAGCTGCTGTCAAGAAAGAAATGGAAGAAGCTTCTCAGTTAAGAGCTGGTGCTGTAGAAGGTTATTTACCAACTGATATGTAATGGCTGAATAGAAAAAACGCGGACGTCCTCGCAAGAAATCTGCACTACTTCCTGAAGTACCAGATGAAGTATAGTCCATTATATAGGAAGTTGTAAAGAAAGAAGAAGAGGAAGTTCATGAAGAAGTGCAACAGTACGTTGCAGAGTTAAGGTAGCAGCGTTCTGAATGGGATGTCCCTAAGGATGCTGCTATTTCTTTTTTTGATAAAAGATTATCCTATGAACTTACAGGATATAAACCTATAGATGAAACACATAGTCTTGATTTTAGACCTGAATGGTTTACTTAGGCAAGAGATAATAAAAATAGGACAGGAAAATATTGTTAGTTCGTTCCTGGTTCTAAAGCATATGCAGATTTCTGGCATGGAGAATATGTAAGATGCCGAGAAGGACTTTGTGTAAATGGATACACAATTACAGGTTCTCACTATTTCTTTCTTAATTATTATCAAGTTCCAAATCCTAATGCTGATAAAGCAGGAACGTCCAGAGGAATTATATATCCCAATTTTTATGTATATTAGTATGAGTTCTTTCACTATTATGAACTCTGTATGATTCTACGTAAGAATTGTGGACTTATGAAGTCTAGAGGTTGTGGATTTTCAGAAATAAATGCTTGTTTATGTACTGCACGTTACAGCGTGTTTAGAAATTCAAAGACTTTGATGACTGCTGCTTCTAAAAACTATGTAGATAAGACCCTTGAAAAAATTTGGGAAGAACTCAACTTCCTAAATGATAATACAGAAGGAGGATTCTTTAAACTTAGATAGGCTGTAGATACATAGTATAAGAAAAGAGCTTCTTATTACAAGATAGTACAAGGACAGAAAATTGAAGATGGATGGAAATCCCAAATAGAAGGAATTGTAGCTGATAGTGATGCTAAAATAAGAGGTGATCGTGTAGAGCTTCTTGTACTTGAGGAGGCAGGTTCTAATCCTAATTTTAGAAAATCATTTATTAAAGGGGAAGCTCTAGTACAACTTGGAGGTAACAAGATAGGAATAATCTTAGCTGGAGGAACTGGTGGTGACTCAGGTCCAAACCTTGAGGGACTCTCTGATATGTATTATGACCCTGAAGGACATAATGTACTTCCTTTCTTACATAATTATACATAGGATGGTGATTGGGTAAAGACTTGTTACTTTATTCCTGCTTTCATTGCTCTTTATAGAGGAGATTTCATGGATGAAAGAGGATTTTGTGATGCAAAAAGAGGAAAAGAATACTACGAGAATGAAAGGAGACTGAGAGCTGGAAGTCCTAAGGCTCTTATAGAATATTCAGCTGAGTATTGCTTTAATGCAGAAGAAGCATTTGCACTTGAAGGAACTAACAAATTTAATAAAGTACTTATAGCTGAATAGCTTACAAAGATAAAAGTACTTAAGGAAGGACCTACAATAGAACATGGTGACTTTTAGTTTCTATTTAAATAGGGTACTGACCATAAAAACCTAAGAAATGTATCTGGGGTTAGATGGGTTCCTGGAAATAATGGACTTGTTCATATTATTGAACATCCTATATGGTTAGGAGTTCAAGAAGATGATGAAGGTAATACCATTTAGTATGGATAGAAACGTAATTTATATGTTGCAGGAGTGGACGGTATAGATATTGGAATGGAGCAAACCTCTGAAGAAACTAAAGACCCATCTAAATTCTGTATAGTTATAAAGAAAAGAGCCTTTGGAATGTAGGAACCTAAGTATGTTGCTTACTATATGTTTCGTCCAGATGATGAAAGACAAGCTTTCCAAACTGCTATGAAGCTTATGCTCTACTATAATTGTAGATGTAATATAGAAGCAACTCGTCTTTCATTTTTAAACTGGGCAAAAGGAAATGGATGGGGAGACTACTTTATAAGAAGACCTCGTGCTACATATCCAGAGGCTACAAAGAAGATAGGTAATGCTATTGGTACTCCTGCTACTCCAGCTATTATTGCACATCAGACAGATCTTATTGCTGCATATATAGAAGACTATTGTCAAAATATATGGTTTCCTGAATTTCTTGACCAATTTAATAGGTATACAGACGAAAAGAAAGGAAAATTTGATATTGTAGCGGCCTGTGGAATGGCTGAATTAGCTGATGAAGAACTTGGGGGAGTTATAGCAACTGATGTAGAGCCTGATGAAAGTTAGACATTCCAAGATATAGGCTACTATAAAGATAATAAAGGAGTAAGACATTTTGGAGTTATCCCTAAATAGTAGTAGCCTAAAGTAAGAATAATGCAAGAATTTACAAATGAAGTAGTTAACAGAAACCGAACAAGCGATCCTAGAAAGTATTCGTAATACTTATTGTGTGGATTACACAGGAACTCTTGATGTAGAAGAACTAAAACCTATAGGATATAAGGTACGTCTTGGAATCTAGAATGATGAAAGACCTTTGACTATAATGGCTGAGCTTCCTCTAGATAAGTTCTTAAAGTTCTTTGTTCAAGAATTGAGAGATAGACATTTGAATGACGTTCATTATTATACTGGTTATAGGGTACCACCTGATGACTAGTGTTTTGATACTAGCTGTGCATGTAAAAAATGAAAACAGATAAAGAGTTTATTGAAATTACAAATAAAACCATAGCAGAACTGGTTAAGCCTAAATGGGAACTACAAAAAGCATATAATTATTATAATGGTAAAAGAGATGCTGAGTAGTTTAGATACTTAGAAGAAAACTATGGTATAGGAAATCCAACTTCTGTTGAGTTTATTCCTCTTATTCGTAAACACATTGATGCTTTAGTTGGAGAATACTTAGGAGTTCCAATACAACCAAGAGCTACTTGTAAGGATTCTAGAACTATTACACGTATAACAAGAGAAAAAGAACTTAAAATAAAAGCAGAAGTCTATGATTTTCTAAAAAAGAGATATAAGAATAAAATACTTTCCTCTTTATAGGGAAATTAGTAGATAGTAGATAAAAGCATAGAAAGAGATATGCAAGAACTTATAGAAGATATAGAATCAAATTTTATATCCGATTATGAAGTAGCTGCTTAGAATGTTATATAGTTTGTAATGTAGAGTAGAGAAGCAGATATTATTACTAAACACAAAATGCTTCTTCTTGATCTTCTTATAACTGGATGGACATTTTATAGAGCTAAACAAACTCCATCAGGATAGAATGTATGTATAGAAGTTCTTAATCCTTTAAATACATTTATAGATCCAAATCCAGAAAGTCCTTATGTAAAAGATTCTCATAGAGCAGTAGTTCGCAAGTGGCTTACAAGGCAACAAGTTCTTAATCAATATGGAGAACAACTTAGTAAGGAGGATATTGCTACTCTTAGGGAAGCATGGAGAGATACATTTGATTCTGATTCATACTATGTACGTTCTTTTGCTTATTGTGATGGACGTCCGGCTACGGATGGTATAAGAGCTGGCAAAGAAATAATTCCTGGATATCCAGTAGATACTTTTCATTCACATCACTTTGAACTTATTCCAGTTTATGAAGTAGAATGGGTAGAAACAGATAAAAACTTTGTAATGCAAAGATATAAAACTGTACGAATAGGAGAGAACATCTATATAATAATAGGTAAGGATGACTCAGTTGTAAGAACGCATGATAATCCTTCTCATTGCACCCTTTCTTTAAATGGAATATATTTCAATAATAGAGGCACAGAACCTTACTCTCTTGTACTTGCTTGTGCTTCTTTGCAAGATAAGTATGACTTACTGCACTTTTATAGAGATAATCTAATAGCTTCATCTGGAAGCGTTGGTGACTGGATTGATGTATCAGTTCTTCCTAAATTCTTAGGTAAAGATTTACCTGAGAGACTTTAGAAATTCTTAGCGTATAAGAAAACTGGTATGGCTCTTATAGATACTCAATAGGAAGGTGGAAATCTAGGTTCATAGACACCAATGAATACTATATATAATGGTTATGATGATACTGTAAAATCTCAAGCTATACAAGCAATACAGATGGCTATAGACTCTATAGAATAGACAGCCTCATCAATTACTGGAGTTTTTAGAGAAAGACTTAATGGAATTCAATAGAGGGATGCAGTTACTAATGTGTAGACTTCTGTAAATAATTCATTTACTATTACAAAGTAGTATTATTAGTAGATGGATGTACTTACTGAAGAAATGATGCTTGATATTCTAAATGTAGCTAAAGTAGTATTTAAAAAAGGACTTACGGGAGTTATAGTACTTGGAGATAGACTTTAGAGAATATTTACTGCTCTTCCAGAACATTTTACAATGTCAGATTATGATATACATATTACTACTTCTGTTGATATTATAAAGGACTCTGAATAGTTACGTGCTCTTGTTCCTGAGTTTGTAAAGGCTTAGCTTCTAGATCCAGAAGTAACTGTAGACATAATGACTACACGTGACCTTACTGGAATAAAATAGAGATTACGTAAAGCTCTTTCTAAATAGAAGAAAGAAAATAGCCAAGTAGCTTAGCTTACTCAACAAAATGAGGAGTTATAGAAATAGTTACAAGACTTACAATCTCAATTATAGAAAGCCCAAGGACAAGTACAATAGCTTAATGAGCGTAAGTTACAAATAGAACAAGATAAGGTTAATAAGGACTATGAAGTTAAGAAATTCCAAGCTGAGGCTACAGATAATTATCAAACTGAAAAGAATCGTATAGAAGACGAGAGAACTAAGCTTGAAATTATGCAGTTATCAGATGGAAATCCTTACAATGACACAATACGTAAATCATAATGGAAAATACTAAAATATCTGGAATGCCTCCAAAAACTCCTGGTACCTTAAATGATGTAATAGCTACTGGTAGATATTGGATTCCTGCATATCTTGCTCAAGATACTTAGGATAAGAATGGACAGCTTGATCTGGGATAGATGTTTCTTTGTCTTTATAATGCTATAAGTTCAACAGTAACAGCAGAAATAAATAGAAAAATAGAAAATGGAGAAATAGGAATAGGAGGAGGTTCTGGAAGTACCCCTTCTGGAGAAAGTAGTACTGACTTAACTACTCTTACTAATTAGGTAGCTGGATTACGTACTAGAATAGAAAGCTTAGAGAATCCTAATACATGGCCTACTCATCACATTAAATTAGTGGCTCCTGGTAAATCTCCCGTTATGTATTATTTAGGAACTGGAAGAACAAATTCTACTTATACAGCATCTAACCCAATTGTTATAAATACCACAGATGTAGATCTTCCAAACTTTTTTGTTTCTTTATCTATAGGAGCACCAAGTGTTACAGTAGATAATTATGTATAGATTACTGCCAATATTACTGTAAGTAGTAAACAAGATACCATCCAATTACTTGGAGGATATATAGGTAATGTGGTAGTTATAGGAGAGCTTTCTATCGGAAGTACTTATGAGTTTACTCCAGTAACGGTAGATAAGTCTAGTGTAAAGTTAGATTCTACTAATTTATTAGAACAGTTCTCTGTTACCTTAACTTCAAGTGCTTAGGTTCCAGAAGGAACATCTACATCATCTATAAACTTAGTACAAGTTACTTGTTCTGTAAGTGGGGTTGCTTTAGGAAAACGTGCTACTTATGTATCACAAGGTAGTGATGGTACTGTTACTATGGTATCTGGACAAATAAAATTACCAGTAAATGCAAGCTAAATTCAGTATATGTAAAAAAGGTACTTGTGGAATACAAGTAAGTGGACTTGAAAAAGATTCAGATTTCTATTTAGATTCTCCAGAGGTTAGTACTAGAAACTATACTTTTGAACATACTGCTACTCTTAATGCAGTAATAGCAATAGATTCTAATGAAGAAGAAACTCTTGAATCTTATAGTTTAGTTCCACATATAGATATAGATATAGATGAAATAACTCTAGGAAAAGATGGACTTAAAAGAGTAGAACATATTATCATCCCTACATAGGAATGGCTTATGTATGTGAGAGATATGGATGAAACTGCTCTTGACAACTATACAAATGGAGTATATTTTATAGGTACAGAAGATAAGTTCTATAAATATCGTTATGGTACTATTACTGAAGTCCCACTTGAAGAAATCTTAGAGATTAATCAAGAAGGAACAACTCTTATAAAAACTTCTTTACATACATTTGAATTATGTCATTTAGAAGAATGTTTTTTTAAACTATGTATGTACTTACTAGAAAATATGCCTTGTACAGATCCTTGTTTTAATGATAAAGCAAAAGGTTTTACAAGCGAGATTCTTAATCGTGATATAATTTGGATGGCTCTTAATGCTATTAAATACTGTATAGAACAGCAATAGTTTTATAGAGCATAGAAGATTCTTGAAAGAGTAGAAACCTGTTGGGGAATATGTAGAGATCTTGACAATATAAATTCAACTCAATATAAAGGTTGTGGATGCCATTCTTAATTTAAAGAGTAAAGTCATAACTGACGTTGAAAAATTACTTGATAAACTAGATAGAGGGTATACAGATGTAAATTATTGCAAAATATTACAAAGTATATCCTTTATCTAGAATGCAAGTAAAATAGAAAAAGTTAGTTCTTTGTACGAAAAAATAATAAGCTTATGAGGGATAGATACGCTTGCACAAGTGATCTTAGTAATTACTTTAAAAAGAAAGATCTTTTAGGAGGTCTTACTACTCTCGAGTAGGCTTAGGTTCGTCAGAATCTAGGAATTATAGATTATGCTGGAGAAGGAGGACAAGACGCACCCATAACTTTGAATTATGCCTAGTTTTGGAATAAATACTATACTAAGTCTCTTGTAACAGGTGCATCTTATTTAATAACTGACTTTCAAACTATATATTCTTCTAATGTAAATAATAATGCAGGATAGAAGATAACATGGGGACTTGATATAAATCCATCATAGGTTTGGTAGTTACATGTTCGAGCTCTTTCTAAAGAAGAAATAGATAGAAGAGTAACTATAGCAGGAAAAACATGGGAAGTAGAATATGATCCAACTAGAGAAACTCTTCCAGATGGTGTAACAACAAAAGGAAAGATTACCTTCTTAGCAGATGATAATGGAAATGTAGCTTTCTATGATTTTAAAAATATAAGATATAATTGGTCTGTAAACAAACTTGCTGAAGTTGGAATAAATGTTTCTTCTGACTTGGCTTTATATACTTTCTCTAATATAGAAGCTGGACAAGTAACAGATTCCTCAGAATTCGAGAACACTAAGTTTAATGTTCTAGGTAAGGATTGTAAAAATAATATATTTATAGGAGATACTTATTATAACATACTTGAACCAGAATGTTAGAATAATATTTTTGCTAAAGGAGCTCATGATTGTCTTATTAAATGGAATTCAGTAAATAATAGGTTTAATGAACCTGTATGTTATTTAACTGGTTCTATATATCATAAGTAGTTTGAAACAGGAAATACAGTATTATCTACTTCCATATCTAAGACTATACATAAGGTAAACGAAGCTACTATAGTATCATTTCTAGACCCAATTACTTATACTTATCAAGTAGTAATAGTATGAACTTTGTCAATATAAATAATAGTGATACAGTTCCTTCTATTAATTTAAATACTATTAAAATAGAGCAAGAACCTGTTAGAGACATAATTATAACTCCAGTAGAAGTAATTCTTCCTGAAGATCCAGAAGAAAAAGAAGGATGTATCAAAGAAGAATGTCCAGTTACTGTTGGTTGTTCTGGAGAATATTTTGCTATTAAAAATCTATTTTCAGAACTTACTGATGATTATCAAAGAGCTATAATTAGACAAAATCTTGGAATTGGAGGAGATGGTTCTCTACTATGGGGAAAAATAGAAGGTAACTTGGCAAATCAAAAAGATTTGTATAAATTCATCGTAGATACTCTAAGAGGAGATGAACAAGGAATACTTGATAAAGTCAATCTGGAACTGAAATATTGGACTTAGTATATTGAAAATAAGATTGAATCTTTAGCAAGTAATGTTGTTTCTCTCGAAGTTATACCTAGATATGCTACAAGTAATCAACTTCCTGTCGATGTATTAGTTATATGGAAATATGAGCAACCTGTAGAAGCACAAACAATTAATAGAACAGTTATAGATCCTGAAGTAAGATCTTATATATTTGAAAATGTAACAGAGGCTTTTCCAATTAAGCTTTCTTACTATCTTAATGGAGTATGGTTAACTAGAAATGTTAATTTTGATATAAACTTTCCTACTTTCTATGGAACAAGTCCAAATTGGGAAGAAGATAACTATACTATAGAAGATAAAATAAGAATAGATGCTGGAGAAAATGAATATATATATGTAATAACTAAAAATCAGTCAGATTTCTCAGTTAATGGAATAATTGGAGGTTTTATTTAGGAATCAATCATCTATATATAGTCTATAAGATATTATGTCTATAGAAGTGTTAATCCAAATTTAGGAGATACAATTGTAAGAATACATGATAAAGAATAAACAAGTAAGCATATGGCGAGGTCCAGATCCTCCCCCAACTCTTTATCATATATGGTTTAAAGATGAAGAGTTATTATTAAGATATGATGAAGTAGAGCAAGATTGGGTAGTATTTCTTGATAGTGGACAAATAGCTAGAGTTATAGCTGAATTTATTGATTCTGTGGATAACCTAACTATTAATGGACATCTTATTACTGATAATCCAGTACTTGATAGTTCTGACCTTAAAGTTGGACAAGATGGTCACTATATAAAAAAGAATAATACCTTATAGGAAGCTACTTTAAAATTAGATTCATTACTTACTACTAAAGTATATGACTAGTAAATTTTTATATTTTACAAAGAGAAGAATCTTTGATACATTAGTTAACTCTATTCCTGCAGAATTAAGTCCTATATGCTTTATAGAGGATAGTAATGAAATATGGTTTAACGGGCATTTCTTTTAGGCTGGACATGAAAGTCTCAGAGTAGAAGAAATGAATAATACAGTAATTGTCTCTTTATCTGAATCATCTTTTACAATAGTACCTGGATCTTCTAGTATTCAAGTAAGAGCTTAGGATAATGCTATTGTTATTTCTAGTAATGCTCTAACTAAGATTGATACAGACGATGCTTTAGAATGGAAGGAAAATAGACTCTATCATAAAGAATCAGGAGTTATTCAAGATACATATGGACCTATATCTAATAATTAGACTGGAGTAAATATTATTAATGTCCCTAAGATTACTTTTGATAAAAAAGGACATGCTACAAATGCAGTAAATGCTTCAGTAACTATTAGGGACTATGTAGAATAGAGAAGCTCTGATGAAAAAGATGCTGATAGACAATTATTATTAGCAGAACGTGATTCTAACACTGATGATACAAATACAACAAGAAAGGGTAGAGGACTTAGTTATAACAATTATACTAGAGTACTAAAAACTGGTAATTTAGAAGTTGAAGGTTCCCAATCTTAGAGTGTTGTTGTAAAAAATGGAGACCTTATAGTACAGAATGGTACTATTATAGGTAAGTTACAAGGTGAAGTTACTGGTACTGCTACTCCTAAAATTCACTTATCCGATAAACCAGAATATGGAGGTGCATCTACAAATTTATATGGACATGTTAAATTAGTAGACACTATAAATGGAGTACCTTCTCCATCTAGTGATAACTAGGATATTAATGCTGCTGGAGTAGTTGCCGAAGCTGCTTCTCCTTATCTAGTATATAATTATGTTAGAGCAAACAAATTCAAAGTAGGAGGAATAGCTCCAGACAATACAAACGTAGAAGTTAAAGATAGAATAGACTTTACTGACGACTTCAGATTACAGGAAGGTCGAGTATCAATAGGTTGGACTGATTTATGAGTAAACTAATATATTCTCCCTCAGCGTCGCGAATGGAAGCGACTTATAGTAGAATAAGAACCGCAGATAAAACTTTAAACCCAGTATATTATTCTGTTGCTTTTACAGGTGATGGTTTTATGTATACTCATGGTTAGAAATTTAGATTATTTAAAATTGTAGATGATGCCCCACAAGGCCTATCTTTCTCAGTTACAAATGGTACTGCAGGACTATATATGGACAGTACATTAATAGGTTCTGGAAGTGTTATTCAATCAATACAAGGGGATGGAATAATAAATGAAGGTACTATTTCTAATGGAGTTGCAAGTATAAGTCATGCTGAATTCTTAACAGAACAAGCAGGACAATACGGTAGTGCTACACAAGTTCCTATTATTACTGTTAATAAAAGTGGTCATATCACATCTATATCTAATAGTGGTACTATAGACGTTTCATATGTTCAAGGTTCTTCTACAACAACATAGGGAACATACTATCCTGTAGGTGTTACAAATAGTAATTCATAGAAGCCTAAGTATTAGACTAGCTTCTATTTTGATGAAAGTGGTAATGTACACGCTACCAATTTTTACATAGGTAACAAGGCACTATCTGCTTTATTTGCTCCTTTATCACATACAAGTGTAGAAGCTACAGGTTCTGTTCTTGGACATGTAAAATTATATGATAGTGCTGACTCTACTAAGGATGATACTGCAGGATGGGCAGCTACTCCAAAAGCTGTTGATGCTGCAATAACTGCTGCTAATCAATATGCAGAAGACTTATTTGCTTCTCAAGATGCAATGATATTTGTTGGTACCATGAATGCTGCAGGTGTAATACAGGCACATAATAGTGCAGTAGTTAATAACGTAACTGATGGTACTACTAACATTATCACACTGGATTATAAGACTGGTTGGACATTAAGATTTACTACTGCAGGACAGTTTCAGGGAGAAAATGTAGAAGTAGGTGATATGCTTATAGCAGTAAATAATAAAGGTAATGACTTTTCTATATCGGACTGGACTATAATTCAGGCTAACTTAGATGGTACTCTTAGTTCTACATCTAACCTCACTGGTGTCCTTTATGGAACTGGTTCTAGAAATATAAGTGCTTTAGCTTTTGATAATGGAAAAGTTCTGAAATCTACTACAGATGGTATATCATTTGTAAATCCTAATACTTTATGGAGAACTATAAAAGTAGATAACACTTCTATAGGAACTCATGACCTTAACCTACTTTCTAGTACTTATATTACAGTTAGTAATACAAATGGTAATGTTACTATTAGTGCTAAGGCTTCTGATATTATAGGTACTACATAGTATTTAAAAATAAAGAAAGGCCAAACTGAATTTTAGTATAAACCAAATGCTGAGTCTATTCTTAATATAGGAGGAGGACTTGATCTTAGTGTAAGTAATAGTTAGTATACATTAGCTCATGCTTCTGGAACAGCATTTACTAATAAATTAGGTAGTATTACTACTGATAGTTATGGACACGTGACAAATATTACTGAGGTAAGTAGTCTTGCAAACCCATATAGTCTTACTATTAAGGACAATACTGATAGTATTTTAACATACTCTGGTAGTGAAGCAAAAACATTAAAATTCG
>Ga0247610_10002439_pt1 | contig 21393 bp, 49 predicted proteins | sample 174DNAGHGhighgp2_FD_193483 | JGI IMG/M metagenome (GOLD analysis project Ga0247610, IMG submission 193483) | Sheep rumen microbial communities from Palmerston North, Manawatu-Wanganui, New Zealand - 1742 DNA GHGhigh gp2 | ecosystem: Host-associated > Mammals > Digestive system > Stomach > Rumen...
ATATTGCGTCAACTTTTTCATAGTTGGCTTCTATCTCTTTATAGGTAATACGTCGGCCATTAACTTCCAGATAGTTATCCGGATATTGTTTTGAAAATCTTATAGTTACATTAAAAGGCTGTGTACGGGTCTTCCAGCAGGTTCCGATAAAAGCAAAATATGGATCCCAGGTGGTGGGATCTATTGTAGGAAACAGGGAATACTGGGTTACATTAAAGAACCTGTTTCCATCTGCCAGATATGCCTTAATCATTATAATGCCTCGAGTGCTTCACGGATAGATTCCTGTTCTATCATGACCTGAATTTTATCAAAACTTTTATGGATGTTATAATATTTGTATTTTTGACCATTAATCTCTATATAGTTGTCGTCCCTTTGATAATCCAAATAATCTGAAAAACAGACAGAAAGTCTTGAATTAGGGTCATTCGGATATAATTGAAACCGCATGGCATAATACGGAGGAGCATTCCCGTCATTTACAAATACGAGGTGCGAGTTATATGCGGGAGTCAATTTTTTGTTAGTCGCGTTATATACCTTAATCATTATTGCCTTCCAAAATATCCAAACATTCCATATCTTTTTGCTGTTGCATAAGAATGTTCAGTTCTGACCAATGTTCCTTGATATATTGTGAATTATAGACTTTACCATCTATTTCAAAAGTATCTCCAGGTTTAATAACATTATTTTCTATGGTATCATCTCCAGATATTACCTCGATAAATATGGTATTAAGAAAATCAGAACATTGACTAAATTTTGCAATATCGCCCACAACAGAAGTTGTTGCGAATCTGCTAGTAAAACCACTGGGTTCACAAGATGTATATACTACCATATACCCAATATAGTAAAATAAAGGGCATATGTCAACCCTTTAAGATAGAGTGTCCAAGGCCAGAAGGTCATTCTCATGTTCGACCAAAGAACAGAACAATTCCGGATTTTCTAAGATTGTGTCCAATGTATAGGTTTTATCATCTATATGAATATTGTAACAGCTTTTATTGCCATGGTCTATATAGTTTGATACTTCATCGCCATTTTGCCGTATATAAGTAAAATACAAAGACTTCATATCATCTGGTACAGGTACTCCAGATTTGTCGCATTGTAACTGGGCGAAAAAATCTTTTTCAATATAGCATCTTACAATACGTTTAGGATAGTCTGTAACACCTTTCTCATAATTTTCTATATAAATCATGGTAGTGGCTCAACCTTTCTCTTTTTAAGGTTAGGATAACCGATTTTCATAAATTCTTTATGATATGCGGCCATTTCATGAATCATGCCTTCAAGATTTTGAGGGCTGTATAATTTCTTTATACCGCTTTGGTGTTCATAATACGGAAATCTTAAAGAATAAGACTTATTTCCGTTATCATCAATTTCGATTACACCCATTACCATCCAGTAATTAAATCCTTTTCTTGCTGGATGAGGATCCGAAACTGTAAGATGAATTGAAATTGTATGTTCTGGATAATTGATAAAAGAAACATAAGAATGTTTTTTGTCATTTATATTGCCAAATTCCTTTTTAGCAAGTTTTTTGGCATGAGCTTCTTCATTATCAATCAGTTTTTCCATTTCTGTCCATTTCATGGTAATGCCTCTATAGCTTGTTGGTTCTTTTTGTTTTCGATTATTGCTTCAAATGCTGCTGCATTTTCTTCCATTTCATCATAACCGTATTTTTCATTATCCAAATAGATTTCAGATACATTTTGAGATAAAATTGAAAATGGCATCCTTCTTACTTTATTGTTTTCATCAACATATGTAAGCGTAAAAATATGCCGGTCTACCGTGTCCTTAGTAACAAATCTTAAATGATTTGATAATTCATCCGGTTTTACTTCAAAAGAAATAATACGAGTAACAGTATGTTTCTCGTCAGTATTATTGTTTTGAGTACGGATTATCATGGAAGTCTCTCTAATGCTCGGGCTATGCTGTATTTTTCAAATTCAACGTCCAGATGTTCTTTTTCTCTTTCTAAAATATCAGTTATTAATTCTGGATTTTTATTAATAAATTCGAATGTAAATTCTTTACCATTGATAAACAACTTATCATTATGTTGGTCTTTTTCAAAGACCAAATGTCTGGATTTATTAAATTCATCAATATACAGAAGTACAAAAATTTTGGTAGGGTTATCTGTAAACCTGTCGGTGATATTATCATAAACTGAATGTGAAGTTATCTTTTTGGGAATGACATACTCATCTTTCTTTTCGTAATATACTTTAATCATGGAAGACCCTCGACCATTATAAGGTCATTTTGAAATTTAAATATAGAACGTATTAATTCTGGATTTGCTACCATTTCATCAAAAGTTAATTCTTTACCGTCGACTCTGACCACATAACTATCTTTTTCGAGACGATGTATTGAAAAAGAAACATTTGTACCTCCTTGAGTAGTAAAACCCATATATATCATCAAATAATAATTCGGGTCGTCTTTTACAAATGTTCCGTCGTGTTCATCAGCCGTACTTGCATCAACATCGTGGTCTACACAAAAATAATTCATGGATTTAACATAATAATGTTTATCTGATATTTTACTGTATATATCAATCATAAAACGTCAATATATTCCTCCATACACTGGTTATTTACCATAGCTTCGTATTTATCGAAATTTTTCACAAGGTCCTGATAATCAACTATTTGTTTGTCTATTTTAAAATATACTTTAACGTTATTGCAATAAGACCTATATTTGCCTATACGTACAGCATCACGGTATTTACTAATAGTTCCAATATCTTCTTTATTTCTAAACCCGCCAAGAAAGAATGTTTTTGCATTTACCATGTCTTGCTGGCTACCATTATTGTGTATGTCGTCACCACCCCTATAAAGAAAGGGTCGATAGATTCTAATATCTATTGGTTTATCATTGCGAATGTCTTCATTTATTATATTAAGATATACCATACTAGTTTAATATAGTAAAAGATAGGTTATTTGTCAGCCCGCAAGGTTATCCTCTATCATTTGAATTTCATTTTCTTGGTCAATTAATAGTTTAAAACGTTCAAAGTTTGAATGTATGTCATCATATCTGTATATCTTTCCATTAATTTCTATATAATTGACAAATCGTTCTTGAAAGTATCTTTCTGAAAAATCTATATGATTGATCCATTCCGCATCGGCTAGAGTTACCGCTTTAGCATCTCTGAAAAATATCCTATAATAACTATATGCAATATAATTCCGATGTTCTACCCGCAAGTCTTTAGCTACATAAGTTTTAAATTCAGAGCTTGAATATATTTCTGTCATGGTAGATTCGCTTCAATCATGTCACCAATTTTATCTTGTTCTATCATTATTCGAATTTTATTGAAATTTTCATGAATATCTTTAAAATGATATTGTTTTCCATTAATTTCTATAGCAGTACAATATTCTTCTGCCCAGCTTTGGTCTGAAAATGTTACCCAATTACGTCCTTTAGTATTTCCTGTAAAATAAAGACGATATACAGGAGGCCTATTTGACAATTTTTGATTTCCAACCCATTCTTCGTTGGTTAAATACGGATCCAGTGCGATTTCGTCTAATCCAAATGCTGTAATTACTTTAATCATGAAAGTTCCTCAAGTGCATCTAACATTATTCTTTTATTCATATGAGCTACGATTTTTACTGCAAACTCTATGAACTTTTCTTTTGCATCGGCGGCACGACCATCAAATGAAAGGGAAAAATCTTTATCAATAAACTGTAGAGAATTCGTACCATAATAATTTTCAGAATAATTAAGTTTCGGATGATAAAGAATACACTTATTGTCTGTACGTTCTTCTATATAAGAGCCAATAACATTTAACAGATGTTCTTTTTCATAATAGATAGGCTCTTCAGTTTTTGACAATACAAAATAATTATAATAAAAATCACCGTCTGATTCTGATATGAGTACAGTGATATATGGTCTATTTCTAAATTCTACTTCTGTAATGTAGTTTTTCATGGAAGAGCCTCAATAGCATCTTTCAAAATTTCTTTTTCAAGACGCATTCTAAACTTAGGGAAATTTCCAATCATTTCATGATAATTGTAATATTTTTTACCGATTACAATATAGTTTTCTAATTTACGGTTGCTGTCAAAACGTATAGTATGACTATTTCCGTCTTTATCAAAAAACCATAAAGAAATATATTTACCGGTTATTTGTCCCTCGTATTGTTCAGTATATTCTTCGAACTTAACAATTTCAGAAATAGTATGGTCAATAAAACCAAAGTTATACGAAGCAACACGAACTATGGGCATTAGAGATTTTCCTCCAACATGGAAACGGTAAGGTTATTTTCGATTTTAGCCTTGAAACGTTCAATATTGTCAACAATGTCAGAATATGTATATTTAACATCGTCAATCAGAAGATAATTTTCACGATCTAAATTCGGTTGTCTACGTCGACCGAGAGTTGTACCTACAGTACCACCAGTTGTAATTGCACTAATATAAACATCTGGCTTATTGTCAAAATTATATGCATTATAATTTTTTATCGCATCAAAACGCAAAAGATGTTCAATCTTAAGTTTTTCTACTTTTTGTTCTTTTGGATATTGACTGACTTGTACTAATTCTACCATATTGTACAATATAGTAAAAAATGGACTGAATGTCAGCCCATAATTAATCTTACTTAAACCTAATAATCGTATTTGGTCCGTTCTTGTCAATTTTTAGAATATTGTTTTCATAGTGGAAGTCATTACAATATGTCTTTCCGTCAATCGTATAGCAATTCTTGGTCTGTTTTTCCATATGGCTTACCTCTTTATCGTCAAAGATAAATAAGTGTCCTGTGAGCCCACAAATGGCCATACCGACAGTGATTCCACATGCCAATGACATAAACGGCGTTGCCAAGCCTCTGGCTTCTACATCTTTGTCAAGACACCATCCGACAAATATAATCAAAAGAGCAACCGTAGCAAATGCAGCAGCAGTATAAAGTAAATACATTTAGTTTCTCCTTATTTCCTTTTTGTTTATACCGTTAATATAATAAACAATAAAGTAATTGTCAGCCCTTATAATGCATCAATAGCTTTTACGATTTTTTCTTGTTCTATAAGTGCTTTTACTTTTTCAAAATGTGCAAGCATCTTTTTATAGTTAAATCGTTCTCTGTTAATTTCAATATAGTTGAACTGTTTAGATTCTGAAAAAATACAGCTCGACTGTACATACGAACGTTCAGGAAAATATTTAACTTCAAAATAATATTTACCAGTATCGACCTCAAGATACTTTTCAAACTTAGTAATTTCAGAAATTGATATTTTATTACCTTTATGATAAACTTTAATCATGGTAAATTCTCAATCGCATGTAAAATATTTTCTTTTTCTAATTCTACTTGTATATGGGCTAAATCATGTTCCAAGTCACTATAAGTATATTTGGTATTATTAATCTGAATATATGCATCAGCGTCATAAATGGAAATAGTAAAAGAATCTTTATGAAGATTTCCTATGTCATAAAAATCAACTTTATAAAAATATCTTGGATCCGGAGCATTATCATGTAATGCCGTAACAGTTACATTTCGAGCACGTAATCTTGTAAAACCGTCGTAAAGTACAATCATGGTAATGTTTCTATAATATCCAAAGTTTCTTTATTCTTATAATGAATATACAGTTTGTTAATACAGATAAGAAATTCTTTTTTGTTAGCATCTCTAATTTTAGCATACAGGTCATCATCATCTGCCGATTTATGGACAAATTTTATTTCAAATGAACCGTCATGGTATGTCCAATCACGCCATATATTTAAATATAGCTCAGTACCTATTAAAAGCGGGTCATATGATAAATGTTTTTTATCATTAGATAAATTATAAAATTTTCCGGGCAGATATATATCCGTAATGTCAGAACTATTTTCAATACACTTAACTATTTCACTATTTGGAACGAATACATGTTGACTTCCCATATATTCCATGTATATCAAGTTTTCGCTCATTATAATTTCTCCAATGCGTCTTTTAAATATTCCTGTTGAATGAGTGCATTGATTCTATCAATATTTTCAATTATATCTTTATACCAAAAACTTTGTTTACCGACTTTAATATAATTAGTATAATTATGAATTGCTGTACCTGTCCAATATTTAAAATGACCAAGAAACCATGAATAACTCTTTTGGTCATTATCAATATATTTAAATGTTGCAGTTACTACGATACCGTTCTTTTTATCTATCTGTCCTTCTGAATATTCATCTCTAGTAGTTAAATAAAGATCAGAAACTTGATGTTTGACATAATTTTTTGAATAGGTATGTCGTTTTGTTATAATTTCAACCATTATTACCCCGGCAAAGAATCAATAGCAGTTTTAATATTTTCTTGTACTATTAAAGCATTAATTTTATCTTTAATTTTTAAAAGGCGGTTAATTGTTTGTTCAGATGGGCTGTAGAGATTTGTAATAACATATTCTTTTTCATTAATAAAAACTGAAACATGTCTATGTTCAGTATTTGCTAAATAGATATATTGCGGATGTTTTTCATTATCTAGTCTATAACAAAAATAAAAATCGCCATAACCGATTTCTTGTATTTCTCCCCATTCTATTATTTTAGTGTCTATACCTTCTTTTATATGATAAATAACAAGTTTAATCATGACAGTTTCTCTATAGCTTCTCGAGTTATTTCCTGTTCTATCAACGTATTGATACGGTCCATATTTTTTCGCATATAATTAAAATCATATGTTTGGTCACCGATTCTTAATATACTTCGCGGATCCAGATATACGGATTCAAGTCTACCTACTGGCGAAACATATGCTATATAAAGCCTATATTGATGATACGGATTATTACTTAAATAAGGATTCCAATTTTTATTAGTATAAGTCGGCAAGTCCACTCTTGAATGGAACGTATTATCTTTCTTATATTGAGTTACACTAATCATGGTAGGCAATCAAGAATTTCTTTGTTGGATTCCTGAGTCAATATAGCGTTGACTTTATCCAGATGTTTATCTATATATTGGTCAGTAAACGTGCCAGCATCAGTTTCAAGCCATGTATTATAATTTTTACCTGAAGAATTGGTAACAATTCCCAAAATAAAATAATTTGGTTTATGTTCATACGGCTCTTCAATTTTGCTTTTAATATCAGTATAGCCTAAACAGATATATTGTCTAGAACTTACTACTGTACGAAAAACATAAGGACCAAGAACATAAAATGTCGTGGTCGTGGGTTCATTATCATATGTCATTTTTCTGACAACTTTAATCATAATGCTTCCAAAATATCATGCAGGTATTCGTTATAAACTTTTGACTTTACCTTATCAAAATTATTAATTATATCAAGAATACTATATTCTTCATCGTCAAATTCAAGCGTCATCTGTGTATCATTAGAATTCTTGAATGTTGTTAAGAAATCATGGCCGTAATAATTTTTATATTTAATATCGATTAATTTATTAGTATTAACAGACAATTCCGCTTGATAAACGGGAAATGCTAAATTCATTTCCCATTTCTTGGTTTTTTCATTATATTGCCTGTATATTATTCGAATCATAATCTGTCTATTGCTTCTTTTATAGCTTCGTTTTCCAGCAATGCATTATACTTATCAACGTTTTTAATCAAATCATCATGCCCGTAAACTTCACCGCCGATTTCAATCAATAATCTATGTGTTTCTTTTTCATATTGAGATTCAAATCCATAAGTATTATAAGAACTATAAGAACTATTCTTATTAAACGACGTATATTGGACAATCAAATCTGACTCATATTGGTCATGAGTTTTTTGCTTAATAAGAACAGCAGATTTTACTTTAAACTGTCTATGCTGTTCCCATCGGCCACGAGGTTTTGTTTCCATGATAAGTCTAATCATGATTTTAATATAGCAAAAAATCCCATTTTTGTCAATGGCTATAATCTGTCAAGCACAGCTTCGTTTTCTAAATTATGTAGTTTTGCTGTAATAGCTTCCGGATTTTCTAATATATCTTTATAACTAAATATTAAAGGTAATTCAACCGGTCCATAGTCAACTACTATTATAGATTCTGTACCGATAACCATAATATGCGGTTTATCGTCTGTATCTATAAAATCAACAAATGAAAGAGGTTCCGTTTTTTCGGCAACAATTTTATTGACGTGCTTAATTTTAGATGGCACTCTATATTTTTTATTTGGATAAAGCTCTATTAACATAGGTTTTCTATGGCTAAACCATTTCGTACATTTTCCAATACCGCACGGAATTTTTCCGGATTCCTATCGCAATATATGAAATCATATTTATTACCGTCAACATCCAAGGTACAATAAATATCAAATTTAATCCCATGTTCATTGTCATTTATGTCAGCAAATTCAAGATAATAATAAAATAACGCAGTCTTATGAAAATTGATAAGACGTTTTATTTGATATTGGTTAGTAGTAAAGCGTTTTTGCATGGTTAATGTTACGGTCATGGCAAAGCCTCTATAGTATCAAGTAAAATGAGGTTATTTATCCTGGCTGCTGCTTTTGCCGGATTTGCAACAATATCTTTATAATAAATCTGTTCTTTTCCAGCATCTATATACATCATTCTATCGCCGTCAAGAAATTTACCAATAGGCATAGTTATATTGGCATGTACTTCGCGGTTGTTTTTCTTTGAATAATGAAAATGAATATAGATTGTTTTGTAATCAATCATATCCTGTTGTGATTCTGTAAATTTAGTACACGCCCTTTCGATAAATATGCCTTCAAGAGCTATCATCTCATATGTTATAGCTATATTATTGGCGATTTTTACAATGAACTTCATAATCTATCCACGGCCTCTATGGATTCGAATTGATTTAACACCATAATAACTTTATCTCTGAAATCATGATAGTCATCTACAGATGCGTCATATTCGATTTCTTTTTGTGGAGTAAACAATTTCATACTCTTAAGATTTACACCGAGAAGATTTATATAAGAACAACCATTGTATAAATATGTATTTTCATCTTCATAATGAAAAACTGCACCAAGTATATGGGTAGTAGAATCATTGGTTTCTATTGGTATAATCAGGTCATAATTATCCCATTTATCATATCTAAAAATATATGGCTGATTTGGATTATCCAAAATCATCTGTTTCGAAAAACATTCATTTTTCTTTATTTTTTCAAAATCCATATATTCCTCTATGGAAGAGCCTCGATAGCTGTTAAATTTACATCCTGAGTTATCAGTGCAGAAATTTTATCAAATTTCCACATAATATCTTTGTTTGTATAAAGAATGTCGTTTATATACAGTTTTGTTTCTGTTTTTTCTGTATCAGCTGTATTTATCATTTGGTTTTTTCCCATTTGGTCTTCAAAGAAAAGACTCATGCCATTACTAGATTTTTCAAAACCAAATAATTGCTTTACTATATAATGATCATCTGAACGCGGATAATGATATTCTCTAATAAGTTCAATCATGCTAAGTTATCCAGGCATTTAAGTTCAAGATTATGTAAAATTTTGGATTTAATCAAATCAAAATGTTCACAAATATACGGAAGGTCAAACTTTTTATCGTCAATCTGTATACTATCTTCGTTTCTTAGTTCAAAAACATGATGTGCTTCATAACCTACAGGACGTATATCTGCTTTAATAAAGTTTTCACGTTTTCTATGTTTTGATTCGTAATGAACCCAAAGAGAAAAATCCTGCATAGATTCGATTTCATAATTTCTACCATCAACTATAAACTTAATCATGCTAATGTCTCCAATGCAAGTTTAACTTTTTCTTGTTCAATTAAGGCTTTGAATTTTTCGACATTTTTCATTATGTCGGTATACGTGTATTTCTGTTCGTCAATTTCTAAATATGCCTTATAAAGTGGAAATGTTCCAAGCTTTAAAACATATAACCCATGATAATCTGAAGATCTCCATGTAAGAGTTATCATGGTATTATTAACGATGTCTTTTTGCTCACATGCTTCTACAAAACTAGGATGTTCGTCTATATCGACGTTATCAATTTCAACAACGTCATGTTGTTGTGTATATCCGTCATTTGTAAAAATAACATTAATCATATTATCTTTCGTTACGTTCTATTCTGTCTTCGATGCAATTAAGGACGATAATCGGAAGAAGAAAGAATACTATACCGTAGGCCATTGCGGCATATCCAATAAGATTATCCCAGATAAGCGCATATGTCCAAATTCTTTCTTCAATGAGTATGACAACATAGATAATTGTCGAAATAACGAACATTATACCTAACACCAATAAAAGTGTTGGCAGACTTATAAAACCAAGAATTATAAACAAGGCTACATAAATTGCCAGAATTCCGATTGTATATTTGAGAGGTACCATGATTTTCCTTTATTTACCGTTCCATTTGACAGTACAAAATACCGGATTACGAGAAGTTTTGTGATTGTTGTAGATACACAGGATTTCTTTATTGATTACTCCACAGGTTACATTAGTAACCTTTTCATCAACAAGCTTCTGTACTTCTTCAACACTATAACTCTTCGTATAATCAATATCTGGAGATTTTTCAATCATTTCATAAACAATCCAGCCTACCATAAAGGTAAATACGAACGATAGAAGAAAAATCAAGATAGTTGAAATCGTATTTTGTGTATTTCGTGTCATATTATTAAATATAACAATAGATTCACTTTTTGTCAATGGCTATAAATAATAAAAATGAGGTTATAATGAAATTAAACGAATCTTTGATTATTTTGGAAAATAACGGATATGTCTGTGAACATTATAATGATGATGCCACAGTAAAAGTTCCTATCTATATTGATAAATTGCTGGATTATCATGGTAATCCGCTTAAGAAGTCTTTTGATTTGACTTGCCGCTTGGGCGTTACAAAGGAAGAAGTCGCCAAAATCGAAGAGATCCTTCCTGGTTTTGTTAAGGATTTCGATGAACAGTATGATATTACCGGTGGTGACGGTAATTCAATCGAAGTCGAAGTTCGCTATTATGGCGAAGATGCAAGCTGGGATGGACGTGATTTCGGAACCTATGACCCAGGTTGGGGCGAAACAGAAGTTACAGAAAAAGAGGATTCTATCCGTGCTAAAGTTACAGAAGCCATCAAGGAAACGATTCCGTATATGGCGGACGATTTCGACGAGGCGGAGGAAACTTTAAAACCGAAGCTTGAAGCAATCCTAAAGATTATCGAAAATCGTTCTGGTACTGACGCAATTTAATTTTTATCATATTGGTTCTTTGTCGAACACGTTTCAACAATATGATAATTCATGACGGATCTGGCGGTCCGTCATTTTTTATAGGTAAGTATCGAGTATTGCTAGATTTTTCTTATTTTCTATCGCAGCATACAGTTTTTCTACAGTAGTATATTTGACGCCATCATAAATGACATAGCAATTATCATCCCAACTCAATCTTATCTCTTCAGTAGCAAACCATTTGACATAATAATAAAGAGTATATTCAGTATCACCCCATTTCTTTATACCACAAAAAGCGACTGTTGTATATCCTTTATATAAATTGGAATATGCATGAATTTCATCATTGAAATTCATTTGACTTACTGGGATTTCATTACCGCCTAAAAGCGGCTTATATTTTTCTGTATATCTAAACGCTACTATGCTGGCCATTTAATACCGAAAGTTGATATTCTACTATTTTTTCGTATATTACTTCTGACAATGTTTTATAAATTTCATGAATTGATTTATTATGAAACTTGTATTTTATATTATCTATCATAAAATATACATCTTCATGATTAAAATGACTTTGTGGAATATATAAAATTCTATTTGTAATACCACGTAAATCTCGACTAGCCAACGGTACAGCTAAAGATGAACCAATTGACCAATCAGTACCGTCTTTGATAACAAAAGCATCAAATCTATTAATATCGAACTCTTCTGGGTCATACGAATAATGATAAATCAAAATCTTAGGCTTTGTCATACTTAATAATATAGTAAAAACTTTTAAAACCGTCAACGGGTTTACAAATAAGAACTGAATTACTATATTATGAATATGCAGAGACCGCCTACTATAAAAATACGTGTCATTAATAGAAACCGCCGCGTTATGTGGTGTGTCGGAGAATTGATATGTGCTAATGAATGCGGCGGTTATTTGACTTGTTGTTATGAAGACGAATGTACTCGTCAAAGAGCAACCATTATGGTAGACCCAAACAATATAGAAACCGACGCTTATTTCATGTATAATGATATTAGCATACATTTTGACAAAACAAAACCTATACATGAATTTATAGACCTGATTTCGCCGTATATTGAAAAATATAACGTAGAAAAAGCTATTGACAAACTGGATTAAGTTTGTTATATTATATAGCATGAAAAATGAACTATTTGTAAGTACAGGTCTTTATTCACAGAAACGTGTAGAATTCACCGATATTACGAATTTAATCGTAAAAGGTGGTGTTATTCAAATTAAAGTAAATGAAGTGAATAATACTAAATGGTGGTATATGATAACCAAAAATAAAAATGATTGTGTTATACTGAATGGTACCAAATATAGTGACCTTTATAATAAGGAAAACTATGACAAGTTTACTGCCGCAGTAGAAAGATTCAGAACTAATAACGCTATCGAGAAGCTTTAAAATGGGTTTAAAATTTCATAATCATCGTGTCAGTACAGCAGTAGTCAATGGAAAAACAGCCGTTGACATTACGAACATAATTTCAGAAGTTCCATATATTACATATTCATATAAGGACAGGCATACAGTTTATTTTCAGGCACTGGCTGTCAATGAAGAAAATGTCAATGAGATATTACAGGTAAGTGGACGTGAAATTTTACTTTTAAATAATCGTTTTTATCTTACTAGTCAATTTATGATATTCGTGTTAACTGATAAAACAAAAAACGATTATAAAGAACTTAAATTGAAATATGGAATAAATGATTATGAATTTAATGGCAGTGTTTCTGGTTTTCACGATATTATAAAGGATAACCTTGAATTCGCAAAAACCATGAATAAGCTTGACGAGCTTTAAATGTAGTTTTCAAGTACAAATTTGTTTTCTTCGTTGTTTAGGATAGGAACTATATAATCATATAGTTCCTTTACATTTTTAAAATCTTTAAGAACTAATTTTGTATTGTTTGGAAGAATAAGGTTTAAATCTTCAAAATCTGATGCCCATATACTGTAGTTCTTTTTACCCCCGTTTAAAACCATTGCGGTGTTTTCCCAAAGTCTAACCGGTTCTACTAACGGAAACGGGATCTTTGATTCGTAACCATATTTTTTATTCACCAAAATAATATCCATGCGATATTTATAAATAAGATATGATTAACGAAGCACAGAAACTAGACAATCTATTTAACAAGGTTAAGACATTTGTAAATTTTGCAAAAGGCGCAAAAACTGAAAACGAAAAAGAACAGCTTATGTCTGATGCCGGTAATATTAAACAAGAAATTAAGAATTCTAATGTAGATAACAATCTTACACAGATTCTCTTGAGCACTATTGTCGCGGCGGTCCTTTTCCTTAATACTTCTGGAAACGCTAAGGAATCTCCGAATATGTCAGCTATCAATTCTCGTATAACAGCGGGTATCGAAAAGGCTGAAGAAATTCTTGGAAGATTTAAGCAGTTTGCAGCCGGAATGAAATCCGATATTGAAGATGTCGCAAATGCAAAGGTCACTAATGGCGTTATCGGAAAGGGTAAGTTAGTCGATGGAAACAACTTCCTTGAATATGCCGACGGTGCAAAGCTCGTTTATCGTGCAGACCTTGGTAAAGAAAATCAGTCTACATATTTTGAACCAGATTCAAAATATAAGGGTATGTCTTGGGATGAGGCTATTACTTATATAATGCCTGTAGACAGTCCTGTTGCTGAAGAAGATGAAGAAGAAACTAAGGAACAACCAGAACAAGAAGACAAATCCGAAGAAATGAATAAAAATCTGGAAGAAGCACTTTTGGTCCTCAAAAAGCATAACTTTACAGCGACAAAAAACCTGGATTAATTTTCATATATAATAAGACATAACGTTAAAGAAGCCTAATTTCAAATTAGGCTTTCATTTATTTTTATAGGAGAAATTAAAATGAGACCGATTGTACAAATTCTTAGATTTTACACTATCGCAAAATTTACTGGCTACAGAACTATGGAAAACATCCTTCAGATGCCGACTTTTAACCCACTTCTGAAACTTTGTGTCGATACTGTCAAGAGATACCCGGATTGGGCTCTTGAAGAGTGTGACCGTATTTCTGATAGTCTTGATAATCATACATTTAGGTTCAATTCCGGTAATTGGGCTATGGATATTCGTGAAGAGGATGTTCCAAAGGGTACAACTATCGATTGGAACGACATGCATAGGGCACTTCAGGATATAAAATCCTGGATTAAGACTAACCGTAAGCATTTCGCTAAGGATCTTGAAACTTTTGAATCTTTTGAATCGTTATAAATAATATAAAAGATTTTAAAAGGAATTCCGGAATGAATAAAGATACAACATTTTCACAGTATTTAGCGAAGGAAAAGCTAAAGGGTAATTATACTTATGACCTTCAGCTTGACGAAGGCCTTGGCGATATTTTTAAGAAAAGCTGGCATAATACAAAGAAGCACCTTACCGGTAATCTTTCGGATGAAAAGATTGAACTTTGGCGTTTGAATTTTGATTTCAGTAATCGTAATTTCCGTCAAGGTCTTGTCGAAAAGTGTGCTATGACACTTAAGGACAGCAAAAACAGCGACGATATTGACAATGCTAAGACTGAAATTTTAAAAACTATTACAGATACAGTCAATAGCACGATTGATAAAATTGTCGGATTTGCTCGTGGAGCCAATACAAAATATGATAGTCCAGATACTAATCCAGGAAGTGATGAAGACGAAAAACTTTACACTGACGCAATCAAGGGCTATAAGTATTCTTGGGTTCAGGATGGTCATTTGTACATGTATTATGATTCCAAGGACCATGCTGAAGATTTCATGAATGAAAAGTTGTTCGAACAGAAGATTCTTGAAGTTTCGGAAGATACTCTTAAGGCGATGATTAAAATTGAAAAATGTACTCGCCGTAAGGGAATTGTTTACGACAAGGTTGAAAGCGAAAACCGTGGTTGGAAACAGAGTAAGACCATTGAAAAGGCTAAGTTTACTGACAAGAGTTCCGAAGTTATCTTTGATAAAATCAAAGATGAAATTATAGATGCAGTAAAGAATAACCGCTATGGTACCGATAAAAAGATTGGACGTATTGTTTGGAAGCTTTCTGATAGTGATATTGAAGAATTTATCGAAGCAAAGCGTAAAGAAAATCCGAATATCGACTTGTCTGGTATCGGCGAAGAACTTAATAAACTGTTTGCGGAAATCAATAAGAAAGCTGAAAGCGTTGGTCACTTCTTGTATGGTCGTGGTTCTCAGAAGGGCAATGTGTTTTTGAATTTCGAAACTGTTGCCGACTGCCAGAACTTCCTTGATGAAATCGATGATGAAAATATCATTGGTGAATTCGGTGAACCGAAGGAAGTTAAGGTTAATTCAATGATTATTAAGAAGAACATGAATCGAGGAGAAGCATAATGATAAATTTATTTGAAGCATCCGTTTTTAAAGCACAAAAACTTTTCGATCGTGTTGCAAAGATTGCAAAAGATAAATTCGATATTGCACAGGCAGAAAAAGACGAACAGGATAAGCAGGACAAAGTTAAGGAAATGAATAGCCGTAATTTAGTCTATAAAGTTGCTATCAATAAGTCAAATATTAAGCAAGCTATTGAATCCCTTGGTAATATGCAGACACCAGAAGGCGAATTTGATAAGGCCGGTGCAAATAAAAAATATACTGAAATTATCAACAAGATTAAAAGTTTTTCTAACATCAAACTTATTGAAATTAATGTTTCTGAAGCTTTTGGTATAGATTTGGATAGTATTATTCTTGAAGCTGAAAAAGAAACTGGTTTTGATTTCTCTAATGAAAAACTTAGAGGCGTTGTTGTTCAAAAAATTGAGCAAAATCTTAAGGAAGCAATTCAGGTAATTTCCGATAATTATTTGGAAAATCTTGATAAGGAAGATAATCCTGTTAAAATAAAAGTTGATTTAATCGAAGGCGATGAAAAACAAGACTTCATTAAGTTGACTATATCTGGAGCAGGAGAAAATTTCTTTAAAAAGTTTGTTAATCGCTTAACAACGCTTATTAAGAAGAAAGCACCGTATGGATTTATTTACAACTTTGCAAATACTTCTAAGGTTGATACTTCTGTAAGTAATAAGTAATTTTTATTCATTTCCAAAAAATCACACCCTTCCTGGAGGGGTGATTTTTTTTGTTTATAAATATAAGCAGAGGATAATTATGGCAGGAATTACAACCAGTATTAATGATTTTAATAAAAACAAATTCGTGGTGCGATTCTCGAATCTTGTTAATTTTACAGGTATCGACTTAGATACTCATATTCTTGACAACTATGTTCGCTCGGTCAGTATTCCGGATTTGTCTATTCCAATGCTTACTTCCATGTATATGCATGAACGTCAGTTGCACCCGAATCCGATCGGTGCTCGTGAACTCCAGTCTATTACTGTCGAATTCAAGCTTGATGAAGAGTTAAAGAATTTTTATTATTTCTATTGTTGGATTGACGCTATGCGTCATGGTAAAACCTGCGGAAAGAAAAGCCTTAAAGGTGAAGAACTTTTACGTATGGACTGTATCGACGCCATTGAAATTGTTTCGTTAAATAATGACAATAAGATTCAGTCAAAGATGAAATTCAAGCATGCAATTTTGACTAATCTTCAAAATGTCTCTCTTGAATATGGTACTTCAGATATTTGTACTTTTGCTTGCACATTTGATTACGAAACTATCGAATTGCAGTTACAGAACTTAGAAGATAAATAACTATATATACTACAACAAGGATAATAATGAGCGTTACATCTTTAATATGTACATATATTTACGGAACCTTTCAGGTCATTTGCGGTGCTATTGAAGCATATCAGGAAATGGCAAAAGGTATGCTCGAAAAGATTGAAGCTTTGGCTCAGTCTCTTATTACCTTATGGAATTATACAGTTGCAAAGTTAATTGAAACCGCTGTAGATGCAGTGCGACTATATCAAAAGAAACTGGCAGATATGATATATGACCCATCAGCTCAAGACAGTGCTGGACATAATATCTGGTGTAACCGTCTTTTCGACTGTTTGACTTTCGTTAATGAACTTCTTGACCCAAGTTCCTTACTTTTTAAACAGTTAGACAAATGGTTTACAAAGCAATGTAAAGATAATTTTGTAAATGCTGATTTATTTAATAATATTCGTGAAATTCTTTCAGATGTTCAAACATTTCAGAAAACAGTTTGTAATTACGGTTTTACTTTTAGTTTCGGTGTTGAAACTATTAAACAAATTTTATTGGGTCTCAAAAAACAACTTCTTGTTAATCGTGAATTAGTAAACAAGAAAATCGAATCTATTAAAAAATTTTTGGAACAGTTCCTTGAATGGACTTTCAGTACAGGTATCGTCGATTATCTTAACAAAATTGAAGGTTTGTTTAACTGTGTCATTGATTCTGATGAAACATGTGCTTCTATCGCGACTTCTAGTAATTATTATGCGAATGCATGCGCCACAATGCATATTACGAAGAGCGGAGATACTTGGTATATCGACCCAGAATATAAAAATAGCACTTATGGTGCAATCGAAGGAAGCACGTCAACAATCAATGACTGCATAAATGACATTGATACTATGTGCGATGTTCTTGTTAATCCGACAGAATTAAGCAAGGCAAATAATGCATTTGACCTTTCTAAAAATATTTTCCCAGGTGGGATTTCTTGGTCTGATGTGACTACTGAAGACGGTAAGTTTAGCTGGACTAAACTTACAAGTAAAGAAACCTGGAAAAAGAACAAAATGGTTCAATATTATTCTCAAAAGAAAGATGCTATTCAAGCTGCATGGAATAGAGACAGATCCGTCAATAATCAGTTATTTACAACTGATGAACTTGCAGATGGTCTTGAAGTTGACGCAGAGGGAAATGTATATATGCGACAGGGTTGTGACTTAGTTCAGATTTATCCTGATACTCTTGAAGAACCTATTGAAGTTGAATATTTCAGTGATGATACAGGAAGTAATTCTGTTCTTTATGATAAGGAAACCGATGAATTTCTTTCTGTTACTCAGACTGCAATTAAAATCATTCAAGAACCAGATTCCCAAATCGCAAAACGTTGCGAAAAGATTTGGAGAACATTAAATGCTTGGGCAAAGAATGATGATACTGCAAAGAAATATGGCACCGCAAAAATTTAATAAATAAGTTATAACAATTAAAACATAGTGAGGAAAAAATATGAGTGATTACAGTGTTGAAGATATTATTAGAGCAAAGCGTATTGTTCGCAATAGCGGTTATACCGTTGAACTCCCAAAGGACGAAGTAGAACAGGCTCGCAATATCGCAATGGCTGCTGGTTATAATGTTCGTAAGGCTGATGAACCGGCTCCTGCGGCTAAGCCTGCTTCGGCTCCAGCTGCTCCGGCACCGGCTGCTACTCCAGAAACAAAACCGGCCGCAGCTCCTGCACCTAAAGCAAATCCTGCTCCTGCGGCTCCTGAAGCAAATCCAGCTCCGACTCCAACTGGCACAGAAACATCTGCTGCTCCGGCTCCGGCTTCCGCTGAAGAACAGCCAAAGAAGTCAGCATTTGATTATTCTATGGATATTGCTTCTAGGTATCTTTAATGGAATAATTTATATAAAAGTTTTGAAACACCCAAAATCTGGGTGTTTTCAAAATTTATAAATATAATATGAATAACGGTTATCCACCATTTCCACCACATTATCCGAGTCCATATGGCCCGGATTGGCCAGGTCCGCACGTTCATCCTGACTGGCCACATTATAGATATTGGCATCATTGGAATGATTCTGAACCAGCTGCGCTAGTTCCTTGGAATACACCTTGTTGTCCTCCTTCTGCTGATGAATGCGTTTGTGTGACATATCAAGATATTGATATGTGGAATACGATTTCTGCAGTTAGTGCATTTGCACAACTTGATATTGGAGCTCTTAGTGGATTAACCGCTTTATCTGGTCTTTCTGAAATGGTTTCGGCTGCATTGATTGTTGGCGACAACTATGAAATGTGGTCTTCGGCACAATATGTTCCAAACATTTATGACCAACTTTCTGCTATTTCTGCTAAAGTTGACCAAAAGGAATATTGTTCTGCAGCCAGTGCGCATCTTAGCGCTGTTTATGCAGATCCAAACTATTTTGCTGGAAGCGGAACTAGAAATAACGTATTAAGACTTTCGCCTAATGCAAGAATTGCAGTAGATAAAGTTTTGGACGCTACATATGCTGGTTCTGGAAATCCGTTAGACGAGGCTAGTTATCCATGGAATTTGGTTACTAATAAAGAATGTGATCAAGTATTTTCTGCGCTCCAATCGAATTTTACTTCTATTCAAAATTTAAATAATAGAATTCATAATCTTGAAATTCGTGTAACTGCTCTTGAAAATAAAACTACTTCTAAATTAGTTGCAGATGACAAGTTTACTACATTGGAACGTCGTGTGAACGCTTTGGAAAATGAAATAAATAATTAGAAGGAGGGTTCGCGTTATGGAGAATTTGGTTTTAAAAATTATTGATTCAGGAAACGCATTGGCTATCGTAGTTACTATTTTTTGTTGTGCATTTGTATATTTGGTAATTTATTTCCAACGTAAGTCTACCAGTGCTTCGAGAGAATCTCAAATCCAAGCACTTGATGACAAGTACAAAGATAAAATTAATAAGTTAGAAATTGAAAAAGAATTGATACAAAAGGATATTTCGTATTTAAAAGATGAAACATCCACAGTTAAGGCTGATATTAAAGACATCAAGGAAACATTGAATCAAATGGCTTTGTCGCTTGCTAGCATTGCGGCAAAATACCAGTATCAGAGTCCAAAGGGAAAATAATATGTTAAGAGACTACTTAATGAATGAATCTGCAGAGTTTAGTTCGATGGAAAACAATCCGTTGATTTACACTCTCATTAGCCCACGTCTTATTACTTGTGCCGATAAGAAAGAAATTAAGGCTGATGTTGTTCTTAAAGCCGCAGTTGACTGCGTTGAACGCTATATCAAGACTTTGACTCCGGCAACTATAAAGCAGCTTAAGAAGGAATTTAAGAATGCGGCAGTTCTAGATATGTTCAAGCTTAGTAAGAACTATAAGACTACTCTTGATGAATATTACAGGGATTTCCGTGATATTATTACCAATAATACGACAAGTTTTTTGAAGTGTGTAGAATTGACCAAGAAATTTGATGAAATGTATAATTCTCCAGAAATGTTAACATTTAGAAATACCCTTTAATTTTGTAAAAACGAGCCTTTTTAAAATTTTTATAAATAAGAATATAGAGGATTTTAAATTATGAAAAACGAACAGCAAATTTTTGAAGAATGGAAGCGTGCCAACAAGAAGGGCCTCAACGAAGGTTTCTTGGATGGTGACGAAGAAAAGCCGGTAACTTCCGACGATTCTACTGGTGAAGAAAACCTCGAAGAACTTTCTAACGAGGACGAAAAGAATTCAGATCACGATATTTCTGAAGAACCAGAAGAAGGCGCTGAAGGCGAAGGTGCTTCTGATGATGAATCTGCTTCTGATGCAGAAGGCACTGAAGGTGAAGGCGAAGAAAATTCCGATAACCTCGAAGATTTCAAGGGCGAAGGTGAAGAAGACGACGGTTCTTCTAAGGAAGACGAATCCGGAGTTACTACCGAACTTAAGGACATTCTTACCACACTTACCACTGCTATTCAAACTTTATCTGACAAGGTAGAAAACCTTGGTAACAATAACGACGAAGGTTCTGAAGGTGAAGGTGAAGGCGAATCCGAAGATGCTGCTACTGAAGATTTCGGTGATGCTAAACTCGGCGACGAAGATAACGGTGCTGAAGGAGAAGGCGAAGCTGAAGAAGGTACTGAAGGTACTGAAGGTGGTGAAGGTGAATCCGAAGAGGGTTCTGAAGGCGAAGGTGAATCTGAAGAAGGTTCTGAAGGTGAAGGCGAAGCTGAAGAAGAAGATACTTCTGAAGACGACGCTACTAAGTCTGAAGCCTATAACTACTGGCATCGTAAGGGTCGTTACTTGAACGCCAAGAGCGATTACCTCATCGGTAAGCTCA
>Ga0247610_10002440_pt1 | contig 21387 bp, 27 predicted proteins | sample 174DNAGHGhighgp2_FD_193483 | JGI IMG/M metagenome (GOLD analysis project Ga0247610, IMG submission 193483) | Sheep rumen microbial communities from Palmerston North, Manawatu-Wanganui, New Zealand - 1742 DNA GHGhigh gp2 | ecosystem: Host-associated > Mammals > Digestive system > Stomach > Rumen...
GGTTCGAATTTTATTTGACGAGAGATACACCAAAACCGACCGAATTAAAATCATTTTTCAGCCGTTTTCAGGAGTTAGGCTGAAGGACGATAAGTTAATAGGTTAAATGATAAAACGCAAGGACGAGGCGCTCTTGAGCGCAGAATCATTGTGCAGAAAATGACAAAAAAAAGAACAGACAACTATATTCTGGCATATTACCAGGAGATCAAGCGCGGTTCGGTGGTCGTTGGCCATTGGATCGCGTTGTTATATGAGCGGATCATCGCAGACCTTGAAAGTGGCGCATTGAAATTTAACCAGGCAAAAGCGAACCACGCAATCGACTGGATCGAGACGCACTGCTTCCACACAGAAGGCCCACTTGCGCCGAACAACCTGAAGCTGGAGCTCTGGCAGAAGGCGCTCGTCTCCTGCATCTTCGGATTATGCGATCCAAAGACCGGCAAAAGGCAATTTCGTGAATGTGTTCTCATAATTGCCAGAAAAAACGGAAAGACGTTGCTTGCATCCGCCATTAGTAAATACGTCTGGTATGTTGACGGAGGCTATGGTGCGAGAGTTTACTGTATCGCGCCGAAACTTGACCAGGCTGATCTGGTTTACAACTCCGTCTGGCAGATGACCACGCTGGATCCGGAATGGCAGCAGCTCCGTGATGAGATCCAAGCGAGCAAGGACGAACACAACAAAAAGCAGAAGGATGACTCGGAGCTCGCCAAACATACGATGACGAACCTGAGGATCCCGGCGACAAACAGCGAGGTCAAGAAGATCGCGTTTAGTCATAAAAAGTCGGATGGCTTCTCTCCTTCGCTGACCGTGGCAGACGAGATCGCGAGCTGGCCGGGGGACGCAGGACTTAAACAGTATGACGTAATGAAGAGCGGTATGGGTGCTCGTGAAATGGGAGAGAATCCCGGCATTCTGCTCTCATGCTCGACTGCCGGCTATGTGAATGACGGCATCTATGATGATCTGCTGAAAAGATCAACAGCTTTTTTGAGCGGTAACAGTAAGGAAACGAGGCTGTTGCCGTTTTTATATATCATCGATGACATAGAGAAGTGGAACGACATCAATGAGCTCAGGAAAAGTAATCCGAACTTGGGCGTGTCAGTTTCGGCTGATTATCTGATCGAGGCTGCGAACGCTGCGGAGATGTCGCTTTCCCAGAAGCGCGAATACATCGTTAAATTTGCAAATATCAAGCAAAACTCCTCACTTGCATGGCTTCCGGCGGAAGTCGTGGAAGATGCGTGCGGTAATGAGCTGAAGCTGGAAGACTTCCGGTCGAGCTATTGCGTTGCCGGAATCGACCTTAGCCAGACGACTGACCTCAGCGCAGCGACGATCGTGATTGAGAAGAACGGCGAGCTTTATGTGTTCGCAAAGTTCTGGCTTCCTTCGGAGAAGATCGCAGACGCAACAGCCAGAGACGGTCTTCCGTATGACATCTACATCCAACGAGGACTGCTTGAGACATCCGGGGAGAACTTTATTGACTACCACGACTGCTTCAACTGGCTGACGATGCTTGTGGAAGAATATGAGATCCTTCCGCTTCGCGTTGGATATGACCGCTACTCCGCACAGTACCTGGTCAAAGATCTTGAAGCCTACGGCTTCCAATGCGATGACGTTTATCAGGGAAACAATCTCTGGCCGGTGCTCCAGGAAATGGAAGGCCTGATGAGGGATAAAAAAATACATATCGGCAACAATGACCTGCTGAAAGTTCATCTGTTGAACTCCGCTATCAAGATGGATGTGGAGCGAGGCAGGGGCAAGCTGGTCAAGATAAATAAAGACGCCCACATCGACGGCTGTGCTTCTCTTGCGGACAGTTTCACCGTGAGACAGAAGTGGTACGACGAGGACGGCGTCAGACTCAAAAACGAGGATTAAAACATGGGACTTTTTGACAGAATCTTCGGCAATCGGCCGAAGGTCAACGAAAAAGAATATGAAGGCACTTTCAAGATGCTGAACGGCTACACGCCACGCTTCACGAGTCACCGTGGAGGGGTGTATGAATCGCAGATGGTTCGCGCAGCCATCCATGCGAGAGCAACGCACGTCAGCAAACTGAAAGTGGAGATGATGGGCTCTGCACGTCCTGCGCTCCAGAGCAAGATGAAGCACGGCCCGAACCAGTTCCAGACATGGAGCCAGTTCATGTAACGTTTATCCAGCATCCTGGACGTGTATAACACTGCGTTCATCGTGCCGGTCTATGACGAATACGGCGAGCCGTCAGGGATTTATACTCCGCTTCCGAGGGAATGCGAGATCCTTCAGTACAATGGCGAGCCGTGGCTCAGGTATCGGTTCAACTGGGGCGAACACGCAAGCGAGCCTCTGGAGTATTGCGGAATCATGACGAAGTTCCAGCTCAAACATGACTTCTTCGGGGAATCAAACGCAGCACTTGAGCCGACGATGGATCTGATCAGCATCCAGAACCAGGGAATTGAGGAAGGTGTCAAGAGCGCTGCGACTTACAGATTCATGGCGAAGGTCAACAACTTCACGAAGGGCATGGATCTGGCGGAGGAGCGCAAGAAGTTCACCGAGCAGAACTTAGGCCGTGAAGCAAAAGGCGGAGGCATCCTGCTTTTCCCGAATACATACCAGGACATCAAACAGATCGACGTCAAACCGTGGGTAGTTGATGCGGAGCAGATGCGGATCATCAACGACAACATTTTTGAGTATTTTGGAGTGAACTCAGAAATACTCCGAAACGAGGCCTATGGCGATAAATGGACGGCCTTCTACGAAGGCGCGATCGAGCCGTTTGCGATCCAGTTCTCTGAGGTCGTGACAAAGATGCTCTTTACCTTACGCGAGCAAACAAACGGCAACAAGATCATGGCAACGGCGAACCGTCTCCAGTACCTGAGCAACGCGGAGAAGCTGAACGTGTCAACACAGCTCCTCGACCGCGGAATCATCACGCTGAATGATGCGCGCGAGATCTGGAACCTTCCGGATCTGGGCGAGGCTGGAGATGTGCGGATCATCCGCGGTGAATATTATGACGCAGACAGTAAACTAACGGAGGTAAACGATGAGCAAGAAGGAAATTAGGGCTTTTAACTTTGAGGTTAGAGCTGACCGGAACGAAGAACACGGAAGCCATCTGACAGGCACGCCGATCGTATTTGACGAACGAACCGACCTCGGATGGTATGACGAAATCATTGATAAGGACGCACTCGCAGAAACTGATCTCCGCGATGTGCGTTTTTTAGTTAATCACAACACGGACATGATTCCGCTGGCAAGATCTCGTAATAACAACGAGAACTCGACCATGCAGCTGTCTGTTGGTGATAACGGCATGAATATCCGAGTCGACCTTGACACGGAGAACAATGCCGACAGCAGGGCTCTGTACTCTGCAGTAGAACGTGGAGACATCTCCGGAATGTCCTTCATGTTCTCTGTAGACCGTGACGAGTGGGACGACCTTGAAAGCGAGCATCCGGTAAGACGAGTATTGTCGATCGGTCGCGTTTTTGAGGTTTCAGCCGTGACGTGGCCCGCATACGAAGCTACCTCGATCCAGGCAAGAGGCCTTTCCGAAGCACTGGAGAGTGCGAAGGAATCACTGGAGAGTGCAAAAGCCACAAAGCGAGAGATCGAGCGTAGAAAACAGAAAATCAGAATTTTATCGGAGGTTTAAATCATGGAATTAAAAAACATGACCGCTGAGGAGCTCATCGAAAGACGCGACGCACTCGTTGAAGGTCTGGACGCAGAAGATGCAGACCTTGACGCAATCGAGAACGAAGTCAGAGCAATCAAAGAAGAGCTCGAAGCAAGAAAAGCTGAAGCAGCTAAAAAGGCCGAGATCCGCAAAGCAGTCGCTGACGGAGCCGGCGAAGTAATCGTAGACATGAAAGAAAAAATGGAGGAAAGAAAAATCATGACGAACAACGAAGTAAGAAGTTCTGAGGCTTATATCAACGCATTTGCTGATTACCTCAAGAGCGGAGATGACACAGAGTGCCGTTCCCTTCTGACAGAGACCGTTTCCGGCACAGTTCCGGTTCCGGTTCTGGTTGAAGACATCATCAGAACAGCTTGGGAAAAAGACGAGATCCTGAGCAGAGTGAAAAAGACTAATTTTAGAGGCAATGTAAAGATCGCATTTGAGAAGTCCGCTGATCCGGCTTATGAGCACGTTGAAGGAACGACCGCTCCGACAGAGGAAGCTCTTGTATTCGGTATCGTGACAATGATCCCGAAAAATATTAAAAAGTGGATCACCATTTCTGACGAAGCTATCGCCTTGGGCGGAGAAGCATTTGTCCGCTACATCTATGACGAACTGACCTATCAGATCGTGAAGAAACTGGCAGCTCTCGTCGTTGCTGACATCGCAGGCCTCGGAACATCTTCCACAGCTACAGCTCCGGCAGCAGCTAAGATTACCGAAGCTCCGGCACTGACAACCATTGCATCCGCACTGGCTAACCTTTCTGACGAAGCAACTGATCCGGTCATCATCATGAACAGACTGACTGAGGCAGAATTTATCTCTGCAATCGCAGCAGGCAACTTCGCATTTGATGCGTTCCAGGGACTTCCGAGAGTTTACACTTCCGCTCTTCCGGCATACGCAAGTGCAGATGCTAACGCTGTATATGCAATCGTCGGCGATCTCAAAGGCGCTCAGGTCAACTATCCGGAAGGTGAAGGCGTTGTCATCAAATGGGATGATCTCAGCCTTGCAGAGAAGGATCTCGTTAAAGTTGTCGGCCGTCAGTATGCAGCTCATGCAGTAACAGCAAATAATCGCTTCACGAACATCGCTAAGCCGTCCCAGGCTACGAGCTAATGAAGGTTAAGCTGTTAAGAGATTCAAGAATTAAGCACTTTGCTGGGGAGACCGTTGAGGTCTCTCCTGCAGAGGCTCATTTCCTGATCAGCACGGGATCGGCTGTATCCGCCGAAGAGGTAAAGGCCGAGAAAAAGAAAGAAAAGAAAGAGACCAAGAAAAAATGAAATTATTGATTGCTATTCCGTCGCTCGACTTCGTTCATGTCGATTTCATGCGATGCCTGGTCAATTTGACGAACCGGCTGAAGGATGAAGGAATCGACTTCGATGTTGACATCCGCTCCGGGACGCTCGTTTATATTGCGAGGAACCGGCTGGCAACAAAAGCAGCGCAGGGAGGTTATACGCACGTTCTCTGGCTGGATGCAGACATGATCTTTACGGAGGATGTACTGGATGATCTGATGTGGTGCGAGAAGGACTTCGTGTGCGGAGTGTTCCATGCGCGGAGACCGCCACACATGAGCTGTATCTTCACATCGCTGGATCCGTTGGAACGTGTGCAGGAATATCCGACTGAACCGTTTGAGATTGCAGGCTGTGGATTTGCGTGCGTGCTCATGAAGGTTGAGGTACTGTTTAAAGTCAATTTTCTGACATGTTTCACACCGATTCCGGAGCTTGGCGAAGATCTTGCATTCTGCAAACGGATTGGAGAGGCAGGAGTCAAGATGTACTGCGAGCCGTCGTGCCGTGTCGGGCATATCGGGCACATTACGATCTGGCCGGAAGATGAGCAGGAATATCAATCAAAATTGAAATAGGAGGTGCTGAAACATGGCACTACTTGACGATGTAAAAATGGCGTGCCGTGTGACCACCGACACGTTCGACTCTGAATTATCTGATTTGATTCAAGCAGGATTTGCGGACATTGGGATAACCGATGTTCGTTCTTCTTTGCTGACAGAAGCAACCTGTCCGCCGCTTATCAAACGTGCGCTCCTCACCTACTGCCGGATGAACTTCGGCGTGCTTGAGGACAGCGTCTACGACCGTTTCAAAGCGTCCTACGACGAACAGAAGGCTCAGCTCCTTATGAGCACAGAGTACAACGATCTGGGCGGTGATGCAGATGTTTGACGCAGGGATCCTGAAACTTTACACGCTGAGCAATCAGGCTTCTCCGGGGCTCATGCCTTCGGAGAAGCTCGTGAAGGTCGGAGAGGCGTACTACAACAACGAGCGGATCGGCGTGAACAGGGCTTACGCGGCTATGGGCGCAAAACAGCAGATCGACATGGTCGTGCTTGCTTATAACGTCGCGCTCGCTCCGGAAGTTGAGTACGTCATCTTAGAGGATGACCGCCAGTACCGGATCAGCCTGAAACAGCCGGAAGGTGATCATGTCCGGCTCACTCTTGAGAGATTGGAGGAACTGTACGATGTCGCTTCAGACGAGGATTAAAAACTTTTATCAGGGCCTTGCCGGGCTGAACATCAACTGCTTCCACTACTTCGCACCGTCCGGCGCTAAGGCTCCGTACATCGTATGGAATGAGGACTCTGAGGATGTGAGCTTTGACGCTGACAATCACAAGATGAGACAGTCAATTTCGGGCTTTGTGGAGCTTTTCACAAAGACGGAGTTCGACTCACGCTTTGACACGATCCAAAGCTTTCTGGACGGCTTTGAGAATCTTTCATGGACATGGGAGGCGACTCAGTACGGTGATCCGACGAACGGCGATGACAATCTGATCCATCACACCTGGTCATGGAGGCTGAGATAAATGGCAAAGGTACAGGTCTTTGGCATGGATATTTTCCTTGCCAATATGCAGAAGATGAGCACGGAAGCCCGGAACATTAACAAGGGCGCACTTGGCGAAGGAGCGAAGGTCGCAGCAGAAAAACTCCGCGATGCGATCGAGACGCTTCCGATCCGTCCGGATAAGTACACCGGAAGACAGCACACAGAACGCTTCTACGGCGTGACCGAATCCGAATACATCCAGATCCTGGATAACTTCGGTATCGCTCGCTTCCATGACTCCGGCGGAGCCTGGAACACATCCATTGGCTTCAAAGGTTATGTCAATACACCGTCCGCGAAGTTCAACGATCACGTCCCGACAGGCCTGCTCGTTCAGGCGGTCGAGTACGGCACACAGTTCCGGAAGCCGGCGCGTGTCCTTAGCCGAGCGACAAGGGCGGCAGAATCAGAAATCAGAGACGCGATGCAGAAATACATTGATGACAAAGTACAACAGATAATGGAGGAATAAATTATGGCAGCAGGAAGAGTAACCACTGGCTTTTCTAAGCCTTATGTTGCACTCTACGGAGAATCCAGCGGAACGATCACATACACATCCGGCCAGCTTCTGGCTCGTGGTGTTGACGTAACGATCTCCCCGGAGAGCTCTGACGATAACAATTTTTATGCAGATAACATTGTAGCTGAGAGCGAAAACGGACGTTTCACAGGCGGAACAGTCACACTGACAGTTGACGGACTTCTCAACGCTACAAAGAAACTGATCTTCGGTCTTCCAGCAGCAGACACGGCTGGATGGACTGCATTCGGCGATGACATGGAGATTCCGTATGTCGGAATCGGCTACATCGCAAGACAGATGTCTGACGGAGTAACGACTTACAAGCCGACTGTCCTTGCAAAGTGCATTTTCGCACAGCCGGAAGACTCCGCAGCAACGCAGGAAGAAGAAATCGACTGGCAGACACAGTCCCTTGAGGCGACCATTATGCGCGCAGATGATGCAAACCATAACTGGAAGTTTGAAGGCAACGACTACGAAACTGAAGCAGCAGCTGAGGCAGCACTGAAGACTAAGCTCGGTATTGCATAAGTTTTAGAGGAGAATGACCAAAATGAAAAGAAACTTCGCTTTTACGATAGGCGCGATCAGGGAGGTCTGTGAGCGGTGTCCGGATCATGACATTGATAAGCTGATGGATCTGTTCAACGAGGAGGACTTCATCAAACGCCTCGATAACATGATCTGGTTCATCTGTACGCTCAACAAATGGGCGATTTACAGAGACACCGGAACATTTGAAGGGGCTCTGACAGAAGACGAACTCCTCGCGATGGAGATGTCCGACATCAATGAAATGTTTGACGATGCGATGCTTTCATACGCAGGAGACAGACAGCCAGAGACGGAGATCGAACCGGCAAAAAAAACAAAGGCCGCGCCAAAGAAAAGCAAAAAGTAACTTACACATGGCTTTTGATGGTTGGAACGCATGAGTTCCATCTGTCGATCCGTGAGATCCATGCACTGAGATTCAGGGAGATGATTGACATGCTCAATTATCTCTCTGTCTATCAGGGCGCGGCGAAGTGGAAGAAAAAAAGATTAACTTACGATCAGATCATGCAGTTGAGGTGATGACATGGCAACATCTGTCGGCATTAAAATGCAGATGGACGGTGCGGCGCAGTTCCAAGCCGACCTGAAGCAGATCACACAAAAAAGCAAAGAGCTGGCGGCTGAGATGAAGGCAGCCGCTGCCGGAGAGGACAACCTTGCCGATAAGCAGCGGATCCTGGCGGCTCAGATGGACAACGCCAGAGCAAAAATAGACAAATTAACAGAGAAATACAGAGCGCAGGAAAAAGCCCTGCAGGAAACAAAACAGCAGCTTGAGGCGGCGAAAAAAGCCTACGGCGAGGACTCTGATCAGGCTCGCAAACTGACGCTGGAAGTCACGAAACAGGAAACTGCGCTCTCTAAAACAAAAACAGAGATCAACAAGTCCACTGCGGAACTCAACAAGATGGAGGCCCAGAGCAAGGAGACGACGGAAGAAACGAAAGACCTGACAGACGCACAGGAAAAGGCTGGTCAGGCTTCCGCTCATATCTCCGAAGGTTTCACCGTCTTAAAAGGTGCGCTGGCTAATCTCGCAGCAGACGGCATCCGCAAGGCTGTTGATGGTTTCAGGGATCTGATGACGTCAGGCCCGGCGTTTGCAGATGAGATCCTGACAATGGCATCGACTACATCACTCGCGACGGACACGCTTCAGGAGCTGAAGTATATGTCCGACCTCGTGGACGTCGATGTCTCGACTGTCGCAGGATCCATGAAGAAATTAACAAAGAATATGGACTCCGCCCGGAATGGAACCGGATCCGCTGCAAATGCATTCAAAACTTTGGGCGTGTCTGTTACGGACGTACACGGCAACCTCCGGGACAATGAGGACGTGTTCTTTGACACGATTGACGCACTCGGCGGGATTGAGAACGAGACGGAACGCGATGCGCTTGCGATGAACATCTTCGGCAAGAGCGCAACGGATCTGAACCCGATGATCGAAGCCGGATCCGATGCACTGAAAGGCTTTGCAGAAGAAGCGCACGATATGGGCTATGTCCTTGACGGAAACGCGCTGAGGGCCCTCGGACGTGTCCAGGATGAGTTTGACCGCTTCAAGCGTCAGATGGAGTCCGTGAAGAATCAAATCGCTGCAGGCGTCGCTCCGGCAATCGAGAGAGGCATGAAGCGCGTCCAGCAGATCATCGCAAGCATTGACTGGAACAAGGTCGGCAAGCAGATCGGCAAGGCGTTCGAGGCCCTGATCGATGCGTTTGAGTGGATTGTTGACAACGGCTCTCTGATCAAGGGCATCCTGACCGGTATTGTGACCGCTATGGCAACGCAGAAGATTGCCAGCTTTGCTCAGGGCATTATGACGCTTGCCTCCTCACTTAAAGCGGCGATGGTTGCGCAGGAAGGTTTCAATGTCGCAGCAAACGCGAATCCATATATGCTCCTGATCACGGTCATCGTGGCAGCAGGAGCCGCGCTCATGTCATGGCAGAAAAGTCTGGCAGATGCGACGATGGAAGCTGACAAGGGCTATCAGGCAACGATGAGGCTGACGACATCCATCGAAGAGCACAACGCAGCAATCGAAGAAACCGCGACAGCATACGCGGAGCAGAAAGCATCAAGGGAAGAATCCATGAACGCAGGGCTTGCGGAGATGGCTCACGTCCAGACGCTTGCAGATGAGCTCAAAACTTTGACGGATGAGAACGGTCGAGTCGCTGATTCTGACAAGGCGAGAGCGCAGTTCATACTGAATGAGCTGAACGGCGCACTCGGCACGGAGTACACGATGACCGGAAACGTCATTGACCAATACTCTGAATTGCAGGGTGCGATTGATGAGACCATCAAAAAGAAACAAGCGGAAATCGTTCTTCAGGCACAAGAAGAAGCATACAAGCAGGCAATCATTGGAAGGGAAGGAGCCGAACAGCAATTATATCAGGCAACGATCGACCGAATAAATGCTGAAAATGAACTTGCCGGAGTTGAAGCGAGAACGCAGGAAATCCTTGACGAGGTTTCTCACGGAAACACGCAACACGTCAGCGAATTAGATACACTGAACGCTCGTTACAAAACGTTAAAGGGTACGCTCAACACAGCGAACAAAGCCTACAATAAAGCAGCGGACACGGTCGACCAGTATGCTTACGACATAGAATCTTACACATCTAACATGACCAAGGCTCTCTCCGGAGATTACTCAACGATTGAGTATAAGTCATGGGAGACCGCAAAAGCACAAGGATTGGCATCCAGCGAAGCATCAAGGGCAGTATCAACAAATGCAACGACAGCTGCAAACGCGTGGATGACGAACCTCGGACAGATGCTGACGGAGACAACCGGAAAGCAAATCGAGTTCAGGGATGCTGGAAATGGATTAGTTCAGATGTACGCGAACGGAATCGCACAAGGTCAGCCGATGACGCAACAGCAGATGCAGGCTTTGAACACGAAACTCCAACAAGAAGCCAATAAAAATTACAACAACATGAAGGCTGCCGGATCAAAAAACATGGAAGGCATGGCAAACGGAATGAAAGGCTCAAAGTGGCAGACAGACAACGCGATTCAAAACGCCGTCAACAGCATCAACAGCAGAGCCGGAAGTGTCAACTTATGGGGAACCGGTCAGTCAATCATGAGCTCCCTCGCAGGCGGTCTGAATTACGGAGCGAATACAGTTGTTTATGGCGCACTCAGCGCGCTCACAGCCAACATTCCGAAATGGAAAGGCCCACAGGATCTCGATAAAAAACTTTTGACTGAAAACGGTCAAATCATCATGCAGTCGTTAGTTTCCGGATTGAAATCTGGTTATTCAGAAGTTCAGAACCTTTTAGGCGGCATGACGATGGACATCGGCACATACATGAATCCGCGCGGTGCGTCTGTCGTAACAGACAACCGAAGCAATAGCTATGTGATCAACGTGTACGGCGCGGAAGGTCAGGATGTGCAGGAGCTTGCAGATCTGGTGTCCGAACGAATCCAGATGACCATAGAGAGGAGCGAGGCAGTCTATGCTTGATAGTGTTATTACTTACAACGGAAATTCCTCGGAGGATGTGGGGCTGAAGGTCGAACGCTATCCGGCGATCATCAAGGCCGACCGGAAGCATGAGAAAGTCTCCGTCCCAGGAAGGAATGGCGATATATATTTCTTCCAGGATGCCTGGAACAATTACACACAGCCTTATGAAGTGTTTGCAGGCGACCGTGCTCCAGCTGCAGCTCAGGCAGCGTGGGAGAACATCATCAGCTGGTTGTGCCAGCAGGATGACGAGCTGACGGTCGATGATTTCAAAAACCTGACGCTTCACGGCTACCATCGATTAATCGACAGCTATGAGCCGGACGTGATCCGGCTCGCAGCGTTCGCTTCCGGTGTGGCAGCTGAGAACAGCTGGAACCGCTTCGGCAGGGCAACGATCGACTTTGACTGCCGTCCTGAGCGCTTCACAGCGGACGCATTTGACTGGATTGATTTATCTGAAGAGTCTGAGACATACAGCGGAAGCATCGTCTCATTCGAAGGTTCAGGCGCACCGATGGCAGGCCTCAAGGTCGACATCAACCCAGTGCAGAACCTCAACGGCTACTCTCATCCGTGGAGCGGTGGAGGTGGAAAGAATAAACTTGAGAACACAAGAGCGAATACTACTGCAACAGTTAATGGAATCACGTTTACCGCCAAAGCAGACGGAACAGTTGTAGTCAATGGAACAGCAACCGCAAACGCTCCGTTAATCATTCAGAACAGTGGTACTTGGACAACATTACCAAGCGGAACATATACCTTGAGCGGTTGTCCAAGCGGTGGTAGTGGTTCAAAATATGCACTAATTGCCCAATTCTATGACAATGGCACAGCCAAGATACTGACTGATTATGGTAGTGGGGCGACTGCTACCTACTCAACAGGTGCATCGTTGCCGAGCGGTTCTGCAAACATCTTCATTATTGTATTTAATGGTACGACAGTAAACAACTTAACCTTTAAGCCAATGATAGAGAGCGGTTCGACAGCCACAACATTTGAGCCTTATGAAAACATCTGCCCAATCAGCGGATGGGACAGCGTGGATGTGAATGTGCGTGGGAAGAACCTTTTGACTAATAGTCCGATGGATATAGGCACATTCAGTGGTGTTGCAGTATCCGTTAATAGTAGCGGTCAAATCGTTTTAAATGGCACTTGCACTTCTAATAATGTCGTAAGAGCCGGTTCTTGCACGCTCCCAAGCGGTCATTATATTTTTAGTGGAATGACTTCTGTCGGTGCGCCAAATACATTTTTCCTTAACATTCTTCCCACAGCAAGTGGTACAGGAAATTACAATTTGTATGAAGGTTCTTATGCAATGGACACCACCGAAGAATATACTTTTACTGTAAGAGTATATTTCAGAAGCGGTCAAACCTTTAATAATATGGTATTCGAGCCGATGATTCGCCTTGCATCAGACACAGATGCGACATTTGCACCCTACAACGCCAACACCACCACAGTAGATTTAGGTCAGACTGTATACGGTGGTTCGCTGAATGTGACCACTGGTGTGCTGATGATTACGCATGAGAGATATGCTTTTACTGGAAATGAAACCATTACTTCATCTGCCTACGTTGGGCATACAAGATTTTCTTGTCAAGCATTAACTAATCTTGCAGACAACAACAATAATAATAACAACTATTGTAGTCACTTTGTTCCATCAACTTCACCAGTTGGAAATAACGCAACTGATAATGCAATTGCTGTTTATAATCGTGGTCTATATTGGAGAGCAGACCAATTTGCTGATGTAACGGCTATGAAGTCATATTTTTCAACACAAGCAAGCGGTGGAACTCCTGTTACTTATGTCGCTAAACTCGAAACACCAATCACAGTACAACTTACACCTACCCAAGTGAACACTCTGCTCGGTCAGAACAACGTGTGGGCGGATTCGGGAGATGTGGAAGTCAAACTTTTCCCGACACTGAATAACCCGACTGACAGAAACGCGAAGCCGTTCCTCAAGGTCATAGGCTCAGGAAGTGGCACAGTCGTCCTGAACGGCTACGTTATCAATATCACAGGCATGACGGATTATTTGTACATAGACTGCGAGAGCCAGAACTGCTTTAGGTTGCTCGCTGAAAACAAAAACAACCTAATCACGCTGACAAACGGATTCCCGGAACTGAAACCGGACGAGAACGCTGTCGGCTGGACTGGCGGTGTCACGAAAGTGGAAATTGTTCCGAGGTGGTGGCGCTTATGATTAATTATCCGAAATTATTTAACGCATCGGCAACGAGCTTCGTGTCTCAGGGACTCGGAGCTCTTTCTGACTGTACGCAGGCAATCGTTACTGAAAAGCGGAACGGATCCTACGAACTGGAGATGCAATACCCGATCTCAGGCCTTCATTTCTCCGAGATCGCACAGCGCTCCATCATCGTAGCAAAGGCGAATTACTACGATGATCCCCAGCCGTTCCGCGTGTATAAGATTACAAAGCCACTGAATGGCATCTGCACGATCTATGCGCAGCATATTTCCTACGACCTGAACGGCTACGAGATCGCAGCAGGCACGACCGCAGGAAACGCAAGCGCAGCTCTTGCCGCGCTCGACAACGCAGCAGGCACGTTCACTGTAACTGGATCCATCGGCGGATCTGCAGAGTTTGTCGTAGATGTGCCTTCTTCCGTCCGGAGCTGGTTCGGAGGCAAGAAGGGCTCGATCTTAGACCTCTACGGCGGAGAGTGGCATTTTGACGGCTACACTTGCCGGATCACTACCAGCAGGGGCGCAAACCGGGGCGTGACGATCCGCTACGGCAAAAACCTGATCTCACTGACGCAGGAAGAAAAATGCGCGAATCTGTACTCCGCAGTCAGGGTCTATTACAAAGACGCGGGTGATGTGGTCACGCAGTCGGATCTGATCCTGACAGGCGCTGCACTCGTTCCTGGACGGATCCTGTTTGTGGATGCTTCCGGAGCCTTCGACGAGACGCCGACAGTCGCCCAACTGAACACTTATGCGACGAACTACATCTCAAACAACAACCTCAGAACGCCAGAAGTCAATCTGACGCTTGACTGGGTTCAGATGCAGGACTTTGACCGTGTGGAACTCTGTGACACTGTCACGGTCGTTTTTGAGAGTTTAGGCGTGTCCGCAACGGCGAAGTGCATCGAGACGAAGTGGAACGTCTTAAAAGACCGCTATGAGTCCATCGTAATCGGCGATGCAAAAAGCTCGATGGCTTCCACAATCTCGAATGTTGCGAAAAACGTTGCAACTACTGCGGTCAACACAGTACAGACACATCTCGAAAAAACGATTGAAACCATAACGGAGAAGATCACCGGAAACTTAGGCGGATATGTCGTACTTCATGACAGCGATAATGACGGCTACCCGGATGAGATCCTGATTATGAACACGCCTTCCATCAACACGGCCACAAAGGTCTGGAGATGGAACAAGAACGGCCTCGGCTATTCTTCCACCGGCTACGCCGGAACATATGGCACAGCGATCACCGCAGATGGCGAGATTGTGGCGGACTTCATCACAGCCGGAAAGATTACTTCTGCTAATGGCTCTGTATATTTTGACCTTGATAACAACATCCTTCAGTGTACACAGTTGCAAGGACCGTACATCAGCTACTACCCAAGCGGTCAAGATGCGGGAAATACACGCATCAATATAGAAAGACGATATGTCGGAAACTACTATCAGTGTTATGTCCATATCTACAACACAAAAGTTTCCGATAAAGGTCTTCGATTGATTCCTGCAGGATATGCCGCATCTTCTAATGTTGCGAACTATTCAGCAATCGAAAGTGATGAAGGTGCAGATGGTTTAACTCTTACCTGTAAAGGAAGCAGTGCAGATCAGCCATTTATGGAGTTAGTGAGATATGACACAAGTAATCCGTCAGGAAGTGGTCTTATTCTGCTCCAACGCAAAACCAATGGAATCGGAATCCAAATCACATCAAGTGGGACTTATGTTGTTGGTGACTTCAGAGTTGGCGGCACAAAGAGCAGAGAGATTCAGACGGACGCTTATGGCAGACAGTTGCTTTACGCATATGAGACACCTGTCCCATTGTTTGCGGATGTTGGCGAAGGTGTCATCGGTGAGGACGGTCTTTGCTATGTATGGATCGAACCGATCTTCGCATCAACCATCAACAGCGATCATTACCAAGTCTTTTTGCAGAAGTATGGCGATGGCGATTGTTGGATTCAGGAACGCAAAGCAGGCTATTTCGTTGTCAAGGGAACTCCTGACCTTGCGTTTGGTTGGGAAATCAAAGCAAGACAGGTGGATGTTACGCAGAAGCGTATGGACAATCTGTTTGAGTATGAAGTGCCAAGCAGTGACATAGGCGAAAAAGCGGCAGAATATATTTACGAACTTTACGAAGGGAGAAAAACAGCATGATTAAAACAGTAACATCAGCAACAGTTTTTCAGGATGCGGTAGGATTGAGGATGAGTATCACTTATTCCGAAATTGACGAAACTACTGGTCAGGTCGTGGCGGACAACAAGCGCATCGACAGAGTCATCACTGACAAGACTGTCAAGAGTAACGCTAACAAAGTCATCGAAGCAGCGCAGAGTTTTGTTGACGCATTGGAGGCGTAAAATGAAAAACTATTTATCTAACAAAGCGTATGACATCCTGAAGATCCTCTGCATCACGATCCTTCCGGCACTTGGAACTCTTTATTTTGCCCTTTCGGGTATCTGGGGGCTTCCCTTTGGTGAGCAGATCGTCGGAACGATCAATGCGGTCACGACTTGCATCGGCATCATCATCGGCATCAGCACTTCAGCATACAACAAGGAGAACTAATGGACACAAGCATCATCGTGGCAATCATATCTGGACTGGTCACTCTGATCGGAACGATCATCACGGTCTTTGCAGGGTTGAAGACTTCCGCACAAAAGGCAGCCATCCAACAGGCGATCACGGACACCAAATTGGACGAACTTACAAGGGAAGTCCGGAAACATAACAACTTTGCAGAACGGCTTCCGGTCGTTGAGGAGCAGATCAAGGTGATCAACCACAGAATCGCAGATCTTGAAAAGGAGGCGAAATAAATGACAAAAGCACAACAGTTAGAGAATGCTGTCCGTTTTGCGGAAGCAATCGCAGCCGATAACAGTCACGGCTATAGTAATGTGGTCGATGACAACCTCGGCCAGCATGGAGACTATGACTGCGGAGGACTGATCTCCGCAGCTCTTCAGCACGTTGGCCTGATCAAAGGAGTATTTGAGCCGAATGAGGAATACGGCACTCCGTGGAGTTGGGGAACGGTTCTTTATCCGGCTGGCTTCAAAAAGCTGCCGTTTAATTATCACGGAGTTAAAAGAGGCGACATCCTGATCAAAGACGGACAGCACACAGAGCTGGCAACCGGATCTTATTACGCAGTCGGAGCGCATGACAATTATGACGGAAGGCGAGGCGACTGGGGAACCGGAAACGAGATCAGCGTCAAGCCGATTCCGAGAGGCTTCTGGGATTACATCCTTAGATTGGACATCGACGGAGACGCAAAACCGATGCCGACTTCAATTGAATACTGCGTTCAGGAAGACATGAACAAGTCATACTTGCCAGCAGTCGTCAACGATAGCGACTACGCTGGCATTTTTGGTTCCGACATCATCGGTCTTGCCATGAAGCTCTCCAACGGAGCAAAGATCCACTATCAGGTGCACCTCTGGGAAGGTGATTCTGATGAGTGGTACGGCGATCCGTGGTGGTTACCTCCGGTTTCCGGCTACAACTGGAACGACTCCGAGAACGGCTTCGCAGGAGACGCAAGGCCGATCGATGCGTTCACAGTCTGGACAGATGACAAGAAGATTGAAGTGCTATACCAGGCACACGGACGGAAATCCGGCAAGTGGTATGAGTATGTATCTTCCTTTGACCATAACATCCATGACGAAGACAAAGGCTTTGCCGGTGTCATCGGTGATCCGATCGACGGCATCAGGATGAAGGTCAAGATTCACTAATTTGCTGAAAACCGGCTCCGGATCTTTACTGGTCATAACTACAAAATATATTGTTCTTTGTCTGTTTCTTTTCTGCCGGGGCCGGCTTTCATAGATCATACTTCTCCTTTGAAAAAGACAGCTCACTTCCACCAGTGGGCTGTCTTTTTTATTTCTCACACTTTTCTCACAAAAAAACGCGTGAAGCCTTGATACACAAGGAAAGAGCACTTGACTTTTAATCAAGTTGTCCGGGGTTCGAATCCCCGCACGCTCACGGGTATTAAAATAGCGGATTCCCTTGAAATTAAAGGGTTTCCGCTATTTTTTAGTGTCTTCCCGATGCTTACCGATGATACCCGATTTTAACCATTATTTCTCACAAATTTCTCACACTTCTCACAAATTTCTCACAGATTTTCGACCTTCAGACCGTCATAGATTCTGTCCAGATTTTCCTTACTTTCGTCAATGTGTGAGTACGTCTTCAGGAAGATGATCTCAGAGTGGCCCATGAGATAGGCTGCCTTCTTCGTGGAGATCTCTCCGGTCTGGGTGAGGTAGTACAGATCCGTCGCCCTGCGGTGCCGGAAACAATACGGCGTAAAATCCGGGAAGAAGTCCGTCGCCCGGATCTGGGCTTCAGAGATCTTCGTGAGCTTGTTCGCCTTCTTCAGTTCTTCCAACTTTTCATTGATCGCTACTTCATTAACCGCCTTGTGAATGCGTTCACAGAGCCGTCTGTATGCGCTTTTGGTGTAGGGCCTTCCGTCTGCCTTCGGAAAGAGTAAAAAGCCCGGATTGAGGCGGAAATGCTCACGGAGCGGAGCGATGAGGCTGTCGGGGATCGGGATGTCCCTTGTCGCTTCCGTTTTCGTGCTTTTGATCTGACTCCGGTTATCGTTTGCCAGTTCCAGGGCTTTCGTGATATGCAGCACTTTATTTTTAAGATCGAAGTCGGTTGGCTGGAGAGCTAACGCTTCCGCAGGACGCAATCCGAACACTTGAAGAATCGTCACCAGAAGACGGTCAGCAGGGCGCAATGGTGCTTTCTCTATTTTGTCGAGATCTTCTTCGGTTAATAAATAAAACTTGCTCTGTGGCTTTTTTGGAAGGCTAAGGCCGTCAGCAGGATTTGCCAGGATAATTCCGTCAGCGATAGCCGTCTTGAAGATCTGCTTCAGAGTGTCCGCGAGATCTTCCGCAGCTGACGGATGGATCCAGTGCTCATTGATGAGTCCCTGACACATCGACTTCGTGACCTTTTTGATCGGAACCGGATCGATGTCACCACATTTCTTCAATGCGTTATCGTACATATCGACCGTCTGCTTTGCCCGGTTGGATTTATAAACACGTTTCCATTGCGCAGAGTATTCCTTAAATGTGACATCGGAAGGGTTTTTGAGCTTCCTGGCTTCTTCCTTGTAGTGTTCTATATTCTGCTTGAGTTCGGCTTTGGTTTCACCGTAGAACCACTTCCGGATCTGCTTGCCGTTGGAGTCGTAACCGAGATAGACTTGCTTTTTATATTTCATGGCTTCCTCCGTTCAAGTTCATTCTGAAATACTTTTATCTGATCAAGAACACCGTCATGTTCAAAATCCATTTGAATGTCCGCAATAAATACATTTATGAAATTGTAAACAAAATCTGTTTTGTCATTGATTTCTGACTGAATTGCCTCCAACTTAATTATTGCATCATCTCCGGAAGAACCGGCGAGATATTCATTTACAATCTCAATAACTTCAGTACTTTTGTTGTAGGACTCTTCCGATATTGTGAAGTCCGCGGTCGTTTCTTCCTGGATAACTTCCGGCTGTTCTACTTGCGGTTTAGATCCGCAGGAAATCAGAACGAAAGCAGCAGTCAGAAAAAGTATAATCCCTATTATTTTTTTCATTTTTCTTCTCCTTTGGTGTCTATGATTTAGTTATTTATCGGTGAAAAACTTATTCACGAATTTGAGGACTTTTGCCAGCTGTGATTCACTGAGCAGTGCTATTTTCTTCTGAAGTTCTGTATTTTCTACAACGATAAAGTTCTGGTCATCAACTCCCATCAGCCAGGACGGATCACAATTCAAAACCTTTGAAAGTTTGAATGCCTGGAAGTTATCCGGCACATTTTTGCCGTTCACATAGTGGCTGATCGAAGATTTCGTCACTCCGCTCAAATTTGAAAGTGCCTGCTGCGTAAGGCCTTTTTCCTTCATGGCTTCTCTTAATCTGTTTGCGGTCAATTCGTACTTCATATATAAGCACCTCCTTGTGATACCAAAATAGCATAAAATGTTGAAACTTTCAACAAAAAAGGTTGACAAAATAAAGTTGAAGGTTTAAACTTTTGTCAAATAGTTGAAGGATTCAACTTTTTATATCCTGATTAATGGACATGAAATAAAATAGAATGACAACACGAACAAGCGTTCGGTGTCGTTCACCGAGGAAGGAGGAACTAATGGATTTCAATTATTCAAAACTCAAGGGGCGGATTGTTGAAAAGTTTGGAACTCAAGGAAAATTCGCTGAAGCTCTTGGGGTCAACCAGATGACAGTAAGCAGAAAGTTGAACGGTGAAAACGCATTCACGAGAAAGGATATGCTCATCTGGGCGGAACTGCTCTCAATCGACAGGGCGGACATTGGAAGTTATTTCTTTGAGTGAAAGGAGGAAGCATGGAAGAAATCACAATTCAAGAGCTGCAGTACAAGGACAAGCTCGATGCAGCCATCAAGGAGCTGAAGGAAGCAAACGAGGAGATCAAAGCCCTGGAAGAGGAGATTGACGGCCAGAATCAGCTGATCAGGGAACTCCGGGCGGAGATTGATGAGATCAGTCACGAAGATGAGGTCGTCATCACCACAAAGCACAAGATCAAAGATCTGACGATCTATTTTGAGGAAGGAGGCAAGAGATGAGCAGGGCAAGAACTTACCCGATCGACGGCAACAAGCTGAAGAACCTGATCCTGACCACCGGCATCACTCTGGCGGAAGCATCGGAACAGCTCGGAGGTTCAAAGGATTATCTCTCCGGAGTCTGCCGGACGAACAAAGCAACAGCCCAGTGCATGAGTCTGATCGCGCTGGTGCTGAACATTCCAAAGGATCTGTACTTGATCGAAGAGAAAAAGGAGGAGGTAGCAACAAATGAATCAGATGGCGATCCGCAGAGCATCATCGAACTATTACAGGCAATCAAGAAATCGGTCGAGAAGATTGAGAAATACATCGAGGAGAAAAGCTATGAACAAAAGACTTTTAATCTTCCTTTTGGTGATCCTGTTGATTGTGGTAGCACTGATGATCGGCTTAGTTGAGATCAGCAAAGCCCGAAGCAATGACACGATCGAACGGATTGACAGAAAGATCGAGGCGGTGATGAACGAATGACGCAGGAACAGGAAGTCTTCACCATCAAAGAACTTAGGGAAAAAGGCTACGGCCGGAATTATCTGCAGCGTATGTGTCACGACCCAGACTTCTGGCAATACGGACACAAAGAAGGAAACGTTTACAAAATTAATCTTAAAAAATTTGAGAAATATCAGGAAAGGAGAACCAAATGGGAGTACCAGTTTTAATTATAGGAAAATCAGGATCCGGAAAGTCAACATCAATGCGTAACTGCGTCAATGATCCTAACTGGAACCTGATTAACGTTCTTGGAAAACCACTGCCGTTCCGTGGAAAGATCAAGCAGTGTTCCACTGACGATTATAGAACAGTTTTTGCCTCTTTGGCAAGTTCCAAGGTCAAAAGCATCGTCATTGATGACGCTGGCTACCTGATCACAAATCAATTCATGCGAGGACATAGTCAGGCCAGCTCCGGAAACGGAATCTTCAATTTCTACAATGATCTGGGCGATGCTTTCTGGAATCTTATCATGTTTATCAAGAACCTTCCGGATGACAAGATCGTTTACATCATGATGCATGAGGACAAGAACGACTTCGGCGATGTGAAACCGAAGACGATCGGCAAGATGCTCGATGAGAAGGTCTGTCTGGAAGGGATGTTTACCATCGTGCTGCGGTGCAAGGAAGAAAGCGGAAAGTACTACTTCATCACGCAAACGCACGAAGGCGCAGTCAGCAAGAGCCCGATCGGGATGTTTGACGAGCTCAAGATCGACAATGATCTCAAGATGGTCGATCAGAAAATTCGCGAAT
>Ga0247610_10002441_pt1 | contig 21384 bp, 17 predicted proteins | sample 174DNAGHGhighgp2_FD_193483 | JGI IMG/M metagenome (GOLD analysis project Ga0247610, IMG submission 193483) | Sheep rumen microbial communities from Palmerston North, Manawatu-Wanganui, New Zealand - 1742 DNA GHGhigh gp2 | ecosystem: Host-associated > Mammals > Digestive system > Stomach > Rumen...
TGTATGCGGTATCAAGAAGTATTGTTGAAAAGGCAATCGAGCGGCTTGATTTGAACGCGGAGCTTACCCGTAACATTGATGATGCGGATTTGGTTATTGCTCACAAAAACTTTGCCAAAGGCGGTGCAAAGATTTTATCAACCGCAAACGAGTACAGACTTCAAGTGTTCTTTGTAAAGACAAACTCAATGGCTCAAATCCAAAAAGTATTAAAAGATGCTCTGTGTGTTGAGGACGAGTATCAAGAATCAATCCACGGATATTATGATGATGCAGAGCGTGCTCTTGATGAAGCAAAGGCAGCAATAAATAAAATCCTTGCGGGTGCCAAAAAGATTGAACTTAATCCGCAAAACCAACAAATCAGGAAATTGCAGCACGCACTTGTGGAACAGCATAACTTGGAAAGCAGCTCCGTTGGTGAGGGCAAAGACAGACATTTGAGAATAGTCGGCGGAAGTGAAGTTCAAGAATAAGATATAAAAAAGACCTCTTAAAGTTAAGAGGTCTTTTTATGAGTCAATTTATATTTTATTGACCTGTATAAATTGCAAGTAATGCCTGTTTTGTATCATCTGCTATTGTATCGCTTGTCAATACTTCAATGGATGACATATCTGCAGCATTATTAGCCAACCAGCTTGCAACACTTTGTTTTATTGTATCTATTCCTGTTAAATCAATATCAGCACCGTTTGCTTTCATTGATTCAATCTTCCCTGATGTGAAGTAGTTTTCAATATCCACACCGTTTCTTGTATTGAAGTTAGCCAGTGAATCAGCTGCGCTGTCACCTTTATTGAAAATAAGCATTGAATTGTCAACCAAAGCTGCTTCCGCATTAACATTGAAGAATAACGAATAACCGTTTTCACCTGCAGATGTTATAACAAGACTGTCTTTCCCGGCTTTATCATTGATATTTACTATCTTATCAAGGTTAGCTACATTATAAGTATCGTTGCCTTTAGAATCGGTAATTGCAACGCTTCTGTCAATGTTATAGGTGTCTTTCTTTTTAGAACCTGTCATTGAGTATTGAAGTGATTTAATACTTATATCATCTGCAATAGTATTTCCGTCCCCGTCAATAAAGCTTATATTGTCAATCGCTTGTCCGTCAGCAAGTTTGAAGTAGTTAGCTATTGTGATTGAATCTGTAACAATAGTTTTTCCTTTCTTGTTTACCCCTGTTTGATAAGCGATAACAAGATTATTACCGGATTTTGATAATGAGAAGTTGTCAATTAAAGTTTGTGCTTCGGTAGTATCTCCGACAACAAATTGAATTTTATCTACAACCTTTGAGTTGTAAATAGTATCTTTGCCGTCGCCTAAGCCTTTAAACATGAATGTTTTTGCATTATCTGCATTATCATAAGTGTACGTTGTGACTTTCTTTTTGCCGACTTTTGTAGTTGTAGAATCAATAAATCCGTACAACTTATCATTACCGCCGTTGCCGATAAGATTGTCTTCACCTGTTCCTGATTTAATCGTATCATTTTTTGTTCCGCCTAATAATGTTTCATCCAAGAAAGAACCATTAATTTTTTGCTTTTTCTTAGATTCTGCGTTTCCGACAACAAGTGTCGTCATGTCAACACTTTGCTTAGCAGACAGATACGTTTGTAAATGAGTTTCACCCGAACCTGCATTTATCCATACATTGTCGAATTTACCCGTTAAGAAATTTTTTAGGGTTGTTGTTTCCGTAACGGTTGCTCCGCTTTCTCTTGTGTAGGTGTTTTTAACGATTAAGTTTTTACCGCTTTCAGTAAATTTTAATTCTCCCGCATTTGAGAAATCAAGAACAGTCGCCTCGGCATTTGCATTCAGTACAACAGTATCGTTACCGTGGTTTTGATTAAATACAAAGGTATCCTCACCCAAACCTGTATTTAGTGTGTCCTTGCCGTAACCTGAATAAACAGTAGCTTTATCCCCGACTTTTGATTGAGAATAAACTTTATTGTTCCCGGCGAAGGTGTCAATTATATCGTTTCCGCCTCCGCCCTTTATAGTGTTGTTCTTTTCTGAGCCTATAATTAACTCTGCTAAATCACTACCTTTTACCTGACCTTTCTTGTTTGCAGCTGTTGTACCGTCAATAACGTGTAAATGTGCATCCGAATCGGTGATATCCTTCAATGAAAGCTGTTGCCCTCCATTTATTGAAATTTTACCGTCCTCGCTTGAACCAAAATAATTTTGAACAGTAACTGACTCATCCGGTCCTGTAATGATTAAATCATCGCCTTCACGGCTGTATTTAACGTTGTCAGCCGTACCGTCAAATGCTAATATATCATCATTAGATAAACCGATTACTGTACCTTCACCTTTGATTATTTCAGCATAGTCTGTTGCATTATATTCAAAGTCGTTTGTTAGTGTTACACCAACTGTCATACCTGCAGTTGTACCGTTGTTAACATTGATATTGTGAGCACCATCCCAAACAAAGTCTGTTACTTCAATATCATTAACCTGTAAACCGCCATTATTTATTCTTGAATAGGTTGGCTCGCCTGCTGTTATAATCTTATCATCAGCACTCAAACCTGATACAGAGCCTTCACCTGAAATTGCTTCACTAAAGTTTGCATCTGTTACATAAGTACCTGCTGTTGACGGGTTTGATAAGATTACTGTCAAATCACCACCCATAGCTGAGCCGTTCAAAGTACCATTGTGGTTTGTGAAGTAATTATCAACCGTAACAGAACCTGATAAACTATCAGCAAGAGTAATGTCAGTACCGTTTGTACCATCCCAAGCTCTTGTTTTTGTAACTGTACCACCCATTGTGATATCGTCACCCGATTTCATATTTTGAACAGTTGCAGAACCATTTGCCACAACAGTAAAGTCATAAGTATAATCACCTGCTGCATCAAATGTTTGACCATCTGCCAATTCATAATTGATTGTTGCATTTGCGATGATGCCATGTTCTACAAGATTTGCAGAATCGTTATTATCATTTGTCCATATAACGTTGATAGGACCGTCTGCTTGTGTTTGACCTGTTGTAAAGAAGTCCTTAACTGTAACTGTATAAGCACCGTAATCAATAGCCAAATCATTACCTGATTTTGTGAAAGTCAAATCATCAAAATCTGTGTCTGTAAAATCGATAGCATCAGCAGATGTAGCACCTGTTATTGTCTGACCTGCTGCAGGAATACCACGTGTAGGAGCATCCTTTGAGAATACAAAGTGGTCTGCACCTGCACCACCATCTAAGTTTACGGGAGCACCGTTACCTACATAAATATAGTCATCACCTGCGCCTGTGTTAACATCAGCCGCACCTCTGTTAATTACAACAACATCATCACCTTCTGCAGTCTGAACAGTAGCTGTACCGTTTGTTAATGTAATATCAGCTGCACCATTATCAATATTAATATCGTTATTAACACCACCTGTTAAATCAATGGTTTGCTTAGATGTTGCTGAGCCTGTGATATCTATGCTTGTAGTAGCATCAGGATTAACTGTACCTTCTACGGTATTACTGCCTGTACCTAAGGTAATATCATCGCCAAAAGCAGATGTTTTAACATCTTTGTTCAAGCCGCTTGCATCAATAATTATTTGAGCTGATTCAGCCTTAGAATTATCAATAACGATTTCACCTTCGCCTGTGAATAATGATTCAAAAGTTTTAGATTTTTCCGAGCCGATTTGATATTTCCAAGTAACATCTGCAATATTACCTTCAGCATCAAAGAAGTTTTTGATAACATCCTGACTGTCAGCATTTTCACCTGTATAGGTGATAATCAAATCATTACCGTCTTGAGCATAAGTAAACTCTGTACCTTCTGCAAACTTAAGAGTAGCGCCTGCCCCAAGCGTGATTGATTCTTTGTATGCAGTTGTTGTGTATTCAGTATTATCAGCAACAGATACGTTAACTATTGCCTTTGCAAGGATTGATTGATTTTCGATCGGAGTAGCCTCTCCACTAAGTCCTGTTTTAATTGTATCCAATTGATTTTTATCATTATTATATTGCGTAAAGTGATTTTCAATTGTGATACTTTCATCATTAGGAAGTCCGATAATTAAGTTATTGCCATCTCTTGTATAAGTAAAGTTTGCTATATTAATATCTTCATCATTAAAGTAAATATGGTCATTTTTTGTTGCATCTTTTATAACATCCTCACCATAACTGCCATCGTTGTACTGATATAAGAATTGGTCTGAGCCAGTACCACCCCAGAGATTATCGTTACCTCTTCCTCCTTGGAGAATATCATTTCCTTCATCACCATACAGATTATCATCACCTTTTGTTCCTTGAATGTAATCATCACCTTCACCACCTCTGATGGTATCAGTATTATTACTACCTTTCAGCCAATCACCTAAGAATGTACCTGTAACATCTCCACTTACAGATCTTGATGATTTAACGGTGATTATGTGATCTTCGTTTGGAGCTGCATTATTACCAATGGCAAGTTCTAAAGCAACTCTATCTTCACTTGTTGATTCAAAGAATACTTTACCTTTACCGTTATCTTGATTATCTCCTGAGAAGTAGTCATCGATATAAATATTATCAATTTTCTTAGTCGAACGATCCTCTAAAAACGTAATTCTCTGTATTTGAAGTACACCCGTATCAGGATTTATAACCGCACTATATGTATTTTGTCTATACCCTTCAACAAAACTCAATATAGCTTGTCTATCGCCTAATGTAATATGAACATCACCACAACCTACTTCAAAATCATAAGTCATATTCAAATCAGCAACTTCGTTGATTTTGTAGATGCCTGATTCAGAATCGAAGGTTGTAACTGTTGTATTCAACGCATCAGCAAAGAAACCTGTTTTTGTTTCAGAATCAGCACCGTGTGAAATAACTAAATCATCCCCTGATTTTGTAAATGTTAATTCACTTGCTGAATATTGGTCTGTTAAACCAAGATCAGTTGTTAAATCAATAGCATCATAGTGAGTTTCACCTATTGTAACTTCTTCACCGCGATATATTTTTAATAATTGTTCCTTTTCTTCAGCCGTTGCTTCTTCTGTGCCTGCAGAACTGCCTGCTGATAAAAATGTGTTTACTGTCCAATAATTGAAAGAACCTGTTGAATTGTACTTATCATCCAACCAAGCTTGTACTCTTGATTGAACAGTCGAAAATTTTGTTAAATCGAAAAGGTTATCACCTATTCTGATTTTTTCCATTCTTCCGTTATCTGTGTATTCGTGAGTTTGCGGTTCTATATACACATTTTTAAAAAACACACCTTTGCCTGTATTTTTAATCATTATATTTGGGTCATTGTTATCATAAACATAAAGCCCTTTTCTAAAACCTTCATCAGCATAACTAAATTCATCATTAACTACTTCTGATAAAGATGCTGAAGATAATACATCAAAGAAAAATGTATAACCATTTGGTACAGATTTGATATACAATGTATCGTTCGGTGTGTTGATTTGTTCAGTCCCAACTTTGCCATAATCTTCAACCCAAACATAAGCATCAGATAAATCTTCAACTATATAACTATCAGAAGTAATATTTTCTATAGTCTGTACGTCGGTAGCACTATTTACATCACTAATATTAACATTAGCAGTTACCCCATCTTTTATGACATACGTATTATGTAAATTGGTTTGACTCTTTACATTACCACCCTCTGTAATTTCTGTAACATCTGCAATTCTTGAATCTATCATTTTTCTTCCTTTCTATATATGTAAATTAATATCTCTGCCAAAAACAAATTGATGTTTTATCATCAAAGCATAAAGATTATTTCCTCTCGTCTAAATACACTTTTATTTACCAGTCGGATATTTAAATTACCGTAATTATTATATCAAAAATTACATGAAGATATGAACATGTAAATAGTCAGTTCGGCTATGTTTTTTCTAAAACGGGGCATATTTATTGAGCTAACACAATATGTAAAAAAATATTAAAAATTTTAATAATTTTTCATATTAAATAAATAGATATCTTATGTGTCAAGTTTGGGTGTATATCAAATAAGTATTGTTCTGTATATGTTCATAAATTTAGTTATCATGAATAAATATTAAGTATGGGATTTTTTGGAGAGTTTGTTATAAAATTGTATTGGGGAGAGTAGGTTTAGATGAAGAAACTTTTAGTACTATTTTTTATGTTTCTTGTTTCATTCTTCAACAGTGCTAATGCCGAGGTGTTGTACAGAATTAAGCCTGCTCAGTTTGATATATCAGGGTCAGTGATTTTTTTGCCCGTAAAGACCACATCAAGTGTAAATATTTCAAATAATATAAAAGTGGTTAAATCTGAGGATGGTTTGAGTGCGGAGATAACAATCACCGGTGCATCTATGGATCCGCAACACGAAGATGTGTTTTTTTCCTCGGGGAATATAAAAGAGTTTCAAATTCATAAGGTTGGAGAGGATATAAAAATAAACCTCTTTTTAAAGGATAAAAGCAGTTTTAATTCAATAAAAGTCGGCAATATAAACAATAATATAATTATTTCTCAGCAAGCAATCCCTCCTTATAATATGAATTACTATGTGAATACTTATAGGGACAAAGACAGCGGAAAAGATTATTTGGAGGATTTGTCGTTAACCACGAGAAATATAACAAAGCAGGCAATAGATTCAAAAACTGACGGAAAGGTATTAAATGAAATAAACAGTGCTTTTTCAGATTCAAATGCAAAAACCGGTGAGATATACAGTAATTATGTGATTACTGATATTTCAAAAGGGAATACCTTGAGATCAAAGTATTATTTATCCGATATAAAAATGGTTGATTCATTGTTTAAAATTGATGGAGTAGGTACTGTGTGCGTTCAGGAGCCGTTTATACTGGAGAATCCTCAGCGAATAGTTTTTGATTTACCGAATACCATAATAAATTCAACAATTCATAATAAAGAGTATAAACTTTCAAACGGTGATGTTCTGAAAGCCGCTCAATTCAATAAAAATACGGTGCGTGTAGTTGTTACATCAAAACAGGCAAAGCAATATATTCCTGTCTATTCTGCGGACAATCAAACTTTGCTGGTGACAAATCCAAAGTTCTTGTTGACCTCCCATCTTCCTGATTATAAGGCGAATATAGTAAAGTTTAATTATCAAAAAGCAGATAACTTGAATAATTTTTTGATGGAGTTTGATAAACCGATTGTGTATGCGATAAAACGTAATACAAACGAGATGTATATATATTTTTTAAATGCGGAAAAATATAGTGATGCGAATTTTCATTCTGCGGTAAAAAGCACCCCTTATTCCGACATGTCAATTCATTTGCTGAGTACGGGCATGAGGTTAAAATTCTCATTGCAAAATAAAGAGAGTGTAAACACATATTTGTCTCCGGACGGAAAAGTTTTCAAGATATCGACCGAGCAAAAGAAAGTTACGGAAGAAAAGAACAAAAAGCAAAAAGATAAGGATAAGGACAAAGACAAAACGACCGAGATTGCAAAACAAGAGGGTACAATCACGAGAGCATCGAAATATAATGACCAAACAAACCATAACGTGGTTGTAATTGATGCGGGACACGGAGGAAGCGATTGTGGTGCAATAAGGGACAATTTATATGAAAAAAATATAAACTTAGATGTTTGTAACAAGCTGAGGCTTATTTTGAAGAATCGAGGATATCGTGTATATATGACAAGGACTGATGATACATATGTTTCATTGGAGGACAGGACTATTTTTACGGAGGATATATATCCTGCAGTGTTTGTGAGTGTCCATGTGAATTCTTGTAATGCAGAGACCCCAAAAGGTATAGAGACTCACTATTATCATGAAAACAGTATAGATTTGGCGGATTGTGTGCATAAAAAGTTGATATCAAAAGTATCCGGTACAACGGACAGGGGTTTGTTTAAGTCTCGTTTTTATGTTATAAATCATACGTCGGTACCTGCGATATTGGTCGAAATCGGATTTATATCAAATCCGTCAGAGCGTGCGGAATTGACTACTTCCAGAAGGCAGCAGCTCACGGCGGAAGGTATAGCGGAGGGTATAATTGAGTATCTTAAGAGCATCAAATAGCAAAAAAATAGGGTTTTGTGATTCGGGAGTTGGCGGGCTTACTGTTTATTCAAAATTCCGTAAGTGTGCAGATAATGAAAACTGTATATTTTTTGGTGATTTAAAGCATTCTCCGTACGGCAATAAAACAAAAGATGAGCTGGTAAGTTATTCCCGAGCTGTTTTTGATTTTTTTAAGGAACAAGATGTTAAAGCGGTTGTGATGGCTTGTAACACGACTTCGGCAACTACTTATCCGATTATTTCCAAAGAATACGATTTTAAAATATATCCGATAATTCAGTCTTGTGCGAAGATTATAGCGGGGTTGGGGCATAAAAAAATTGGGGTATTCGCAACTGAATCCACCATAAAATCAGGGGTATATGAATCTGAAATTAAAAAGTTCAACAAGGATATAACTATATATCCTCAGAGTTGTCCGAGTTGGGTCGGTATAGTTGAAGGTCATTTGCAGGAAGATAAAGCAAGTATCGGGATTATAAAAAATGATTTGGATAAAATGCTTAAAAATGAACCTGATAAAATAATATTGGGTTGTACTCATTATCCGTATTTGATTGATACAATGTCAAAATGGGTTGATAAATCAATTTTTGTTGATCCTGCCGATTATTTTGCAGAGTATATTGTGAATGATTTGCGCAAGTCAGGACTGTTAAATGACAGGGTCGGAAAAGGTAGTGAAGAGTTTTATGTCAGTGCAAATCCGGACAAGTTCAAAATAGCATCAGAGATGTTTTATAAGGTCAACGAGGTTAAGTTAAAAGAGTTGATATAAAAAGTATGTCACCATTGTGCATTTCTAAAACCCTGTATTCATGAGTATATTAGTCTTTTTTAAACTCTAAATTGTAAATTTTTGTAACGATTTATCCTCAAAACACTTGAAATTTTTTGAAAATAGGTTATACTGCGAGAAAGGGGATAGGAAAATAGAGTACATTTATCCATTATTATACATATTATTGTATTTTGCATATTGTTATGTGCTTCCGCAAAAGTGCAAGCAGATATAGTATGCGGTATATGATGATGTGGTGAAAAGCAAAGGAAGTAATTAACCAAGGCAATATAAAACACATACACAAACCTACACACACTAACCTTCTACACACGAGGAATTATACAACAAATTCCAAACCGCTCATTTGAGCGGTTTTTTTTGCCCCGAGCAGAGGCACGAACATACGAAGTATGTGAGAGTTGAGCACGAGTCATAGGAAACGATTAGTTTTCGATGCAAGTGCGAACGTTGCCGTTTAACGCGAGGGGCTGAACTGTACCCTAAAAAGTGGACAAAAAAAAGTTGCGAGTATGGTATAAGAAAAAGAGAGGGTACAGGAAATGGAAAAATTTACAAAAGAAGAAAAAGCATTATTGGAAAAGAATCCGAACATACGAAGTATGTGAGAGGTGAATAATATTATTGAGTAAAATATTTAAATATGTAACAAATTGAAATATTAGGTCAAAAATAGGCAAAAATAGTGTACTCGATGTTTTTAATAATGTATGGAAGGTTTTGTCAGTGCAAATTCTGTATTTGAACAAGAATTAAGGCGTAATTCAAATTATGCCAATTATGGTGTTGGCAGACCTGATCGCAAGGTTGAACATAAAGTAAACGAGAGCAGGCAAAACCAAGTAAAATTAGGAAGTTCAGCTACGGATGTGTTTTCCGGACAAAATACCATATTAAGTTCATCTACAGATGATTTAAAAGATGCATTAAGCCCTGAATTCGTAAATTCAGCAATAAATTCGTTTGATACGACGGTTGTTGATACAATTACGGATGACCATGATGACAATAAGCATAAAATAAGAAAATATTTTGTTGTCGGGGCTTCTGTTGCATTGTTGGGCGGATTATCATTGCTGTTTTCAAAGGGGAAAGTTTCAAAGGGTATAACAAATTTAACAGGAAAAATCATTGACAAAACCAATAAAAAGATAGAAAAAATCAAAGGAGCTAAAGACTTATCAAAAGCGGAGGGGTTGTATTTATCATCCTTGCAATTTTTGAGTAAGGGTTTGGGCAGAGTAAGAGGAACCTTCTTTAATTTTTCTCCGATTAAGGATGTATTATTTGAGAGAATTGTAAGAGAAAAACTCAAATTAGGCAAGGTTTGTGACGGGATAACAGGTGCTTTTAAAAAGGTTTCATTCGGGACTGTAAACTCGTATTACAAAAAATCTGATGCTGCAGTAAAATCAATGACGGATGTTTTTGAGGAAACGAATAAGAAGATAGCGGATGGCGTATATGGTCCAAATGTTGATTCTGAAAAATTAGAGGCAGCAAGCGGTAAAATTGATGAGATTAAGAAGTTGTACATTGAGCATTTTTCATTGTCAAAAGTTGCTGAAAGGTCGGATAATGTATTTAATAGTTTCAAGGGTTTAGGCGGAAAAATATACGATACGGTATATGGCAATTTCAGAGAATTCTTCCGTAATATAGACAGTTGGACAACATTCATATCAGAAAAATTTGTAGCAGATAAGAAGGCAGTAATAATTAAAGATTTGGATATGAAAAAGAGTTCAATAACTTGCAGTCCTGCAGATGTTCATTCAAAATTAAGCACTTTGATATCTGATTTGGAACAAAGTGTTGACGGAAAGCATGAAACTTCAAGAGAATTTTTGAAAAAATTAAAATCGTTATCCAAAAAGTATGCGGAAGTGTCAGGAGAAGCTGAAACAAAATCAGGTCAAGAGATTTTACAAGCAATAAGGGAGCATATCAAATCCGGTGAAGAAATAGCGGGCAATTCCGTATATTCTTCCGAAAAAGGCAATCATTTAAAAGACATATTGAAGCGAATTGAAGAAGTTTTGGATAGCGGTAAAAACGGTGCAATTGAAGATTTATTGAGTTATTACAAAGAAGTTTTACCAAAGGATGAATATGAAGTATTGCTGAAATCAGCGCAAAAGGCACGATTATCGCTGAACAAAGCCGTTCACAACGAAGGCAGTAATTATACCGACAAGTTGCGGGATTTATCTGTCGGATCTGCACTAACAGATGTTGCCATAGGTATGGGATTGCCTTTATTGACTACGGGTATTGCGGTATCTGCGGCAGATACAAAAGAGAAAAAACGTTCGGTTATTTTGAAATACGGCGTTCCGTTGATGGTAGGTGTTGCGACTTCATCGGCTTGTGCTTTGAGGTTAATATCAGGCGGTAAAGCTCTGATTTTGGGTATTATAACAAGTACGTTGACGAATAATATATGTGAAAGAATAGATAAGAAATTATTAAAAAAATCAGCGCAGGAAGTAAACGAAGCATAGATATATAAAAAAGAACCCTTCGTTTTGTACGAAGGGCTCTTTTTTAATTTTTTAATATTAACCGCGGATTTTAAGATCCTTGATTAACTTTCTGTATCCTTCCAAATCTTTAGACTTCAAGTAAGATAACAAACCTTTTCTTTTACCAACCATCATCAAAAGACCACGTTTTGTTGCATAGTCATTTTTATTTGTTTTCAAATGTTCGGTAAGTTCAGATATTTTTTGAGTCAACATAGCTACTTGAACTTCTGTTGAACCTGTATCTTTACTATCTTTTCCAAATTTTGAAATGATGTCTTTTTTGTTTTTTAAATTAATTGACATAATATATTTCCTTATTATTTTGTATGAGTACATATTGGCGTAAGCACTCTACATTTTAATAATAATATGATGAATTCATAAAATCAAGCAAATATTTGTAATTAAGAAAAATTTGTCAATAAACTTAATATTTAAAAATTTATTTTGTTTTGCATATAATGGTTTGCTTGTGGTATATTTTTGGTATGAATTATAAAACAAGACAAGGAGAAAAAAATGGATGCTATAATCATATATTGTACGGTTCCTGATAAACGAGTGGCAAAAGAGATATCAAAATATCTAATAACTCATCATCTTGCGGGTTGTGTCAGTGCAATAGACAAGGTCGAATCTGTTTTTTCTTGGGATGGTGAAATGGAGAAGGAAAAAGAAATTCTTCTGATGATAAAGACATTAAGGGTTAATTTTGAAAAAATAAGAGCGGTTATTAGTGATCTTCACCCTTATAATGTTCCTGAAATAATATCTGTTCCTATTGTAGATTGCAGCAAAGAATACTTACAATGGCTTGTACACGAAACTCAACACTAATAAAAACAGAACTGATAAGATATATTTCGTCCTTGGGCATAACTGTTAATACAGTTACAAAAGCGAGAGGCAACAAGGGTTTTTTTAAAGAAGGGCGGATTGATATATCAAAGAATTTGGATGATGATTCTTCAATAAGGACAATCGTTCATGAGTTTGCGCATTTTTCCAATTATAAAATTGATAAATCACTGAAGGATTTGGTTTTATTATTTGGAGAGGATTCAAAACAAATAAGAGATGAACTTCTTGAGGTGACAAAATTTGTTGATGAAAACGCAAAGGCAAAATTGTTAATCGGCGAGAGAGACAGGTTAAAAGTCAGCATAAAAAGTTTAACGGACAGTTTGAAAAGTAAGTATCCTGATTTTTCATTGAGTGAGAATTTTAAACCTTTCAGGAGATATTCAAGGTTTTCTGACATTAAATATCTGGAAAAATATGACAGGGTAAAGGTAACAGGGTTAAAAACAACAAAGCTGTATACACTTTCAAATGTAAGAGAGGATTTTCCCGATGTGTCCGATGAGATTGTCGAGTATTTAAACCTTAAATCTCAACAGCGCAGGCGGGCAAAGATAACAAGAAGAATTACAAAACTGGAGCAATATTACTCTGAACCTTGTGAATTGTTTGCGAGGTTTATAGAGGGATTGTATTTAGATAATGATGAGGTGAAAAATCTTGCACCGTATACATATGGTAAGTTTATCGAGAGATTTAACCGTAATTACTATTACGGACTGAGGGAAATCTTTTCAATACTCAGAGTGCTTATATATTAACCCCTTTACAAATAATAATTTTTATTAAAAAATAGTGTTGGAGAAAGAAAGTGCACAATATATTAACACTGATAGGTATAACATTATTGGCGGGTGTCGGCGGCACCGGTTTGGGTGGTATTCTCAGCGGTCTTTTCAAACGGAATTCCGTCAGGACTGCAAGTTTACTTCTCAGTTTCGCCGGCGGCGTTATGATAGCAATTGTGTGTTTTGATTTGATTCAAAGTGCAATAGCGACAGGGGTTAATATTTTCACAATTTGTTTTGCAATCGGCTTTGGGGTTTTTGTTGTTTACGGATTAAATTATATTATTGACTCTAATACAAACTCAGAAGTTAAGCATATAACAAAGAAGCACCCTCAAACTGCGGATAACTTGGATGAAATAATCCATAGTAACCATTTATCCGTTCACTTAAAAAGACGTGATACAAAAATTGCTCTTTTGGGTGCAGGGACTATAATGGCGTGTGCTATTGCTCTTCATAATTTGCCTGAGGGGATGACAATCGGGGCATCTTTTGCAAACACAAAGAGTTTAACAGAGGGTTCTGCGTTAGTTTTGGCAATTCTTATCGGACTTCATAATATACCGGAAGGTATGGCGATAGCGGTTCCGCTTATCAATGGCGGAATAAAACGAAGATATGCTACTTTGATAACAGCATTGAGTGGTTTACCAACGGTTATAGGAGCGTTGATTGGTTTTTGGATTGGTGATATCGGTCCTTTGGGGCTCGCACTTAGTTTGAGTTTTGCAAGCGGCGCAATGTTATACGTTGTATTTGGTGAAATTTTACCTCAGTCAATTCTTATGTACAGGAGTAAATCCCCTACTTTCGCCTTGGTTTTAGGAATATTGCTCGGGTTGTTAATAATAAATTGCTAAATTTATGTACATTAAGGGAATAGAAAAATTTGCTTTCTAATATATTATTGAACATATTAGAAAGGAGCATTATGTCTGTTTATGATTATTTTGATGATTTAATTAAACCGGAGTTTACCCCTCCTGCTGTTGTATTTAGGGTTGTATGGCCAATTTTGTATATTTTGATGTTTGTTTCGCTTTACCTCTTTTTGAAAGCGGACGGGAACAACTTAAAAGAATGGGGTTTTTGGTTGTTCATTACTCAATTAGCACTAAATTTCATGTGGTCACCCGTGTTTTTCTATTATAAAAGAATACAACTGGCATTTATTATTGCAATTTTGTTGACTGTTGCGGTGGCAGGCATGATTTTTGTGTTTTATAAAGCATCACCCGTGTCAGGCTTAATCAATATTCCTTATTTAATATGGTTAATCTTCGCTGATATTCTGAACTACAAAATAATTATTTTAAATAATATCGAAATAGGCTAAAACCATGTCATGACGTATTGTTCACATGTCTTAACATTTTTGCCATGCTCAAAAAAATGGATAACATGTACATGAAAGAAATAAATCAAATGGATTTGTTTCTTCCTCTCTAGTTATATAATGATTATTCTTTAATCTCTCAAACTCTTTCCATCTTCCCGAGAGATTAAAGAATTTTATTTTATCAGCCCCTTTGTTCACTCAAGATTGTGATTTGAACTGTTTCTTGTATAATAAATTTATGAGAAAGTTTTTATTATTTTTTATAACGGCTATGTTATTATTGGTGAATGTGTCTGCTAATGCGGAGGATTTACCTATTAAGGCTAAACTTAATAATTCAAAACCAACATATGCTAATAAATATTCAATAATAAAATTCTTTCAAGAGCATGTGTTTTATGCAAATCGAACTGATTTGAGTAAGTTTTTAAAATTATACTCTCCTCAATATATCAGTAATGATGGTTTTAACATAGAATCCACAACAGAGTTATTCACTGATTTATGGAAACAGTACAGCGGTATTCAATACAAGAATAAGGTTAATTCTGTTGCTTTTTATGGTGATACGGCTGTTGTAAACGTCACTGAAAATGCAGTCGCGGATATTTCAAACGACGGTAAAAACGGACAATTAAAGAGTTTTGTTGATGTTATATATTACCTTCAAAGAAAAGGTAAAAGCTGGATAATAACGGGTGAAAACGTTATAACGGAAGAGATTATTGTTTCATGGGGTGATGCAAACAGTGTTGCGATGTATCTTGAGGCTCCTCAGTTGGTTTCAGCGGGAGAAGAATACAGTGCGAAATTATTTATTGCTCCTCCGAGCGGAATATTTGCAATTGCTTCTATCAGTACAGAAATTGTTTCTTATCCTCAAAAACAACAAAAGGATGTGTTTAAGAAGTTTGCCTCTGATTATTCTTTAGAGAGACTCTTCCTTGCAAACACTCAAAATACGAACGAATATGTTGTTGCCTCAATCGGTTATTCAAGGCCGACGATGACACAAAATTCGGGATTTAATATGAATTTATCAGGATATGCTTGTCTTATAAGACGGGTTAATGTTGTTCCGAAAAATAATTATATTGAGATAAAACACGATGACAAAGAGAAGAAATAACCTAAACCCAATTGTATATTTTATTGTGTGTTTAATCGCCATGATACTTTTTGATTTTATGGTTACAAACCATATCCTGCATAACATATTTTTATCGGAGGATTTCAAATTTGTAGATATCACGTATGTCAGAAATACTGGTGCTGCATTCTCTTCTTTTGCGCACGCAACAACTTTACTTATATGGATATCCGTTATTGCTGTGCTTGGGATTTTGTATGAGTTATTTAAAGATATTTCAAAATACACACTTCCCATGTATTTTCTTTGCGCAATGTTAACGGCAGGTATTTTTTGTAATACTTATGAAAGAATTACCCTCGGGTATGTGCGTGATTTTATAAATCTAAAATTTATTGATTTTCCTGTATTTAATATATCGGATATATTAATAAATTTGAGTGTTCTTGCTATAATTATCTTGATTATTACAAAGAAGTACAGAAGAAATGCCAAAACAAATATTCAAAATTGATGAAGAAGATTCCGGTATGAGGCTGGATGTGTATTTGTGTGATATTTACGATTCTTATTCAAGAACAAAACTTCAAACCCTTATCAAGGGTGGTGATGTGTTGTTGAACGGGGGGTTAACAAAGTCATCGTATATATTACATACTGATGATGAGATAATTTGTGATTTTGAAGAGCTTGAAGACATAAAGATTTTGCCCGAACCTATACCCCTTGATATTGTATGGGAGGACGAATACTACGCAATTGTAAATAAGCCGTCCGGTATGCTTACTCACCCGTCCTCAAACGAAAAAACGGGTACTCTTGTTAATGCTTTGGTGTATAAATACGGAGAAAACTTATCGGATTGTAACGGGGAATACAGAAGAGGAATTGTTCATCGGCTGGACAGAAATACATCAGGGCTTTTGGCAATTGCAAAATCAAATATAGCGCATGAGAAAATGGCGCAATTGATAAAGGACAGACAAATTGAAAAAAGATACCGAGCAATAGTTAAAGGCAGAATCGAAGGCGATATGACTATAGATGCTCCGATTGGCAGGAGCAAAACTCATCCGACAAAGATGTGTGTGACTCCGGACGGGAAGCCGAGTCTGACAGAGATTAGTGTTCTTGAACAATTTGACACGGCAACCTATCTTGATGTAAACCTCAAAACGGGCAGAACTCATCAGATAAGGGTTCACCTATCTCATATCGGACATCCTGTGTTTAATGACACCTTGTATGGTTTTGGTAAAATGAAAATAAGAACGGAAGAACAGGTTTTGCAGTCATATAAACTTGTTTTTACCCATCCGTTTACCGATAAAGAGGTTTCTGTTGAAATCGGACCGGATGAAAAAATGTCAAAAGTTTTGGATTATTTAAAAAGAAGGGAATAATTATGAGAAAATATTTATCAATTATGTTGTGGACAGTGTTATTTATTGTATCAGCGTATTTCGGGCACATATCTATACTTAAACTTTCAGAGTCAGTGTCGTTAAAAGCACTTGCTGAAAATGCAATGTTCATATTTTCATCCGGATTTGCACTTTCAGCCCTAATTTATAATTTACTTTATAAAAAGTTAGAAACTGCTCTTAATATGTATAAAAGAGGATTGGAAAAGGAATCAATCGATAAAACAGAGAATTCATCAAGAGTAAAAGTCCTTGAATCAAAAATTGAAGTATTGGAAAAAGCCTTGGAAGAAGCCCTCAAGGGTTAAAGTGGTAAATGGGTAAAGGGGGTAAATATAGGAATAGGCATAGGTTTTGGAGGATAGTTTTTTATAATAATTTGTTATAATTTTTCCCCTTTTGTCCGCAAAAAAAAGCTGCCCACGACAGGGCAGCCCTAAACGTCAATTTAGTAAGATTAGGTAAGTATGAATTAAAATCTCTTATTACAATCCTTCTGCGTAGTTATAATCGTTCTTTATGTTATCCGAAAGCATTGTCTTGAAGGAATCCATAAATGCGTTTACTTCTTGAAGTTCAACGGATAATGTTGTTATTTGGTTATCCAGTTGTTGTTCCCAAGCAGACAATTCTTGTGTCTGTGCCTCGTAATAACAATCAATATATTCAACCTCTTCTGTGTATTCCGGTATTTGTGTATAATCAACATAGGTATAGGAGGAATCTTTGTACTGAGTGGAGAAAATATTTTTACACTCCGCACGTAAATTCTTATATTTAGAAGTCTTCCATTCCGCAATATCTGACGTCTCTTGTGTTGCGAGCGTCTTGCTGTTTTGATATTGTATTATCTGTGTATTTATCTGATTTTTTCGATGAATATAAGATAATAGTGTTTCATTTAATGTAGCTTCTGCCATTTCTTCTTACCTTACGGATAATCTTACATGTATATAAAGTTTTTCAGTCGCCCATAATTTCAAAGGTTTTTATTTTCTTTACATTTGTTTACAAACATTTAAAAATTTAAAATTGTGGTTTTATGTGTGTGTAACAGTAATATAATTACATAATAAATATCAGGGTTAAAGGGTTAAAGGGGTAAATATTAAATTGATATAAAAAATATTAAAAATTGTTATTTGTTCAGTAATGAACAAGGTTGCCTCATTTCTTTGACAGCAGGGGTAAATGTGACAAAACTCTTCTCTTTTTCAACACAAAGGGAATGGAACTTGAGTCCGCCCTGACGAAGGGAGGACAGCAGCCGTGAACGAGTTCACGAGTTCTACGGATACAGGCGGGTGGCAGCATACTTTGACAATGATATAATCTAACTTTTTCAGTCACTTGGAATCTATACCTCTTTTTCATCGCCACCCATTCCTAACCCTTCCCTACGCAAAGGGAAGGGAACAAAGCACTTTTAAGTTTCAGCAACGGCGTGTTTTTCTTCGCGGAGCGGGCGTGAAGCCGGAATTTGGCGACGATTAGTCGGCAAACTGAGGGCGTAACATTTAAGGTTCATTTCTTTTTCGCGAACGCAGTGACTAAGAAAGAAATGAACATAAACATTTATTTATAATTATTTTTTATAACGATAATATTTATTATGTAAAATCCATAGTTTCTTTTAAAAATCCCATTATCGAATTTTTTATTATGATTATAGTTACCTATAATTATTGTATAATATTTGTTATATAATTAGACTGTCAGGTGATAACAAGTAAGAGATTCACAAAATTATATTTTGTCTATATCTTATAAGAAGGGGAAAAATGATATACAATAGTGTTTTAGAATTGATAGGCAATACGCCGTTAGTAAAATATAACGAAAATATTTATCTGAAATTAGAGTTTTATAACCCGTCTAATTCAGTAAAAGACAGGGCGAGTTATGCAATGCTTGACAGTGCACTAAAAGATGGAAAAATAAACAAAGATACCCTTATAATAGAACCTACGAGCGGGAATACGGGAATTGGTCTTGCAATGTGCTGTGCGGTTATGGGATTAAAAATAAAAATAGTGATGCCCGAAAATATGTCAGAAGAACGTAAAAAAGTAATAAAAGCATACGGTGCAGAGCTTGTATTGACTCCGAAAGAAAAAGGGATGCAAGGTGCTGTGGATAAAGCAAATGAACTTGCAAAGGAAAATCCGAACAGTTTTATCCCTATGCAATTTTCTAACCCTGCAAACCCGAAAACTCACGAAACAGGAACGGCAAAAGAGATATATAAAGATACCGAAGGGAAAGTTGATATCGTAGTTGCAGGTATCGGAACAGGCGGTACTGCCATCGGGATTAAAAACGGTTTTAAAAACCTTAATCCGAATGTAAAAGTGTATGGAGTTGAGCCAAAAGAAAGTCCTTTGTTGACGGAAGGACACGCAGGTCCTCATAAAATACAGGGAATTGGCGCAAACTTTGTGACGGATATTTACAAATCGGGTAAACTTGACGGAATTATTGATATTGAAGGAGCTATGGCAATTGAAAACGCAAAAGAACTTGCAAGAGAAAAAGGCATTCTCTGCGGGATTTCCTCCGGAGCAAATCTTGCTGCCGCAAAGTTTTTATCCGAACAATATCCCGAAAGTAAAATTGTCACAATAATTTGTGATTTTGGAGAACGTTACCTTTCAACGGAGTTATTTCAATGAAATTATTTAAGACAATAAGAAAAATAAAAGACGATATAAAGGTTATTTATGAAAATGACCCTGCTGCTAACAATATACTTGAAGTTATATTCTGTTATCCGGGGTTTCAAGCTCTTATGGCGCACCGCATAGCACACAAGTTAAAGAGCATAGGAGTACCGTTTATACCGAGATATATTTCATACCTGACAAGAATTTTTACAGGGATAGAAATTCACCCGTCTGCACAGATAGGAGAAAGATTATTCATAGACCACGGGGAAGGGGTTGTTATAGGTGAAACAACAATAATTGGGAATGATGTAATAATTTATCAGCAAGTGACATTAGGCGGAACAGGGAAAGAACACGGAAAACGTCACCCTACAATCGGAAACAATGTAATTATCGGAGCCGGAGCAAAGATATTAGGAAACATAACCATATCAGACCATGTCAGAATAGGGGCAGGCTCTGTTGTTGTGGATGATGTTCCCGAAAATTGCACGGTCGTCGGAGTACCGGGGAAAATAGTTAAACAAAAGTTTGTAAACGATGACGGTATCCTCATGCACAACAGAATACCCGATCCTATCACATGTGAATTAAACAGACTTAAATACGAATTGATTGAATTAAAAAACAAAATAGAATCAGACTAACCTACTTTTTCATAAAGAAGTTTACTTGAGGGTCATTAACTCTATTTTCAAAGAAATTCGCATTACTCGGTACAGTATTTAACGTTGTTGGTTTTGTTACTGCTATTGTGTCTTTGTCAGAACCTGTTTGAGTTTTATTAAATTTACTTTTTCGTGCAGAAACCATATTTTTGGCAGCTTGAATATTCAAAAAATTCAAAGATTCTTTGACCGTATTTTTGAGTGCCAAATGCTGGGTAATATTTGTGCAGGCAACTTGCTCAGTGTTTATAAGCAGGGAATTATCTATATAGTCCTTTAATACATTCGGACTTGCGTAATAACCCTTGCTCATATTATATAAATCGTCTAACGGGTCATGAGAAGAATCGGCAGAAGAAGCCTCTTTTCCGTTCTTATTTATTTCTTCCGCCTCCTTCTCTTCAAACATTTTGAAAAATGCACCGCCGCCGCCGTTCCCGCCGCCATCAGGATTTGTTGTCATATTATTGACGGGCTGTCTTGCGTATGCATCCGTATATCCGTAATTGTTTGTGTATGAAACTACCATTTTCCCGACCTATACTTTCACACTATTTTTATAATGATATTTACGGCAAAGTCAATATTTTTGTGAAATTTTCTCTGATACAAATCCTCTTTTTGCAGTATTTTTTACAATAAAATTTAATGAGGTTTAAATGAGTACAATTTATTGATAAATAATATTGACGTTGTACCATGGAAAAGTATGAAAAAATTACCGATAGCCGAAATAGTTTTGGTAGTCTTGGGGGCAATACTGTATTTTATGGCTAATTTACAGAGAGTAGCCGTACCCGGGGCTTTTTTCGGTGTATTACAACAGGATTTGCAAACAAGTGCGCAGTGTATTACTGCATTGGGTGCAATTTTCATGTATATTTATGCTTTGGGACAACTGGTTATCGGAGTATTAATTGCGAGATACGGCGGATTCAGAGTTGTTACGGTCGGAGCGTTGTTGTTTTTTACAGGGAGTTTGATGTTCCCGTTTTCACATGCACTTTCTTTATTATATATAAGCAGATTTTTAATAGGTTTGGGCTCCGCAACCTTTTATTTGGGCATGATAAATGAGACAAGAAGACTTGTTTCAAAGAAGAATTTTGGGGTAATTCTTTCTTT